>Ga0181596_10000275_pt1 | contig 52583 bp, 47 predicted proteins | sample 041ome_6_FD_148655 | JGI IMG/M metagenome (GOLD analysis project Ga0181596, IMG submission 148655) | Coastal salt marsh microbial communities from the Groves Creek Marsh, Skidaway Island, Georgia - 041402US metaG (spades assembly) | ecosystem: Environmental > Aquatic > Marine > Intertidal zone... | reverse complement strand
CAAAACATAGCAGTCACCAATTATCGCCGCGGTGATAGCGGCATATTTATGCAAGGGAAACCGGCTGGACATTGCTGGAAACAACGCCCCGACAAACCGGATAAGCGCCATAGTCCCGAAACAAATTAATCCCATATGAAGTCCGGAAATCGCCAACAAATGCGCCAAACCCGAGTCGCGAAACTGTTTATAGAGTTCATCATTGATATAACGACGTTCGCCAACCAGTAACGCCGCCGCAATCGCCCCTGCCGGCGCGTTCATCAAGCCAACAAGATAGCTGGCAAAGTGAGCGCGGTATCGCGCCAAGGATAAATAAAAATTATCCAAACCGGATCTATCGCCACCATCCGCAACCGGCCGCAAGCCGGAGATAACATAACCGCTTGCCAGAACCCCTTGAGCGCGCGCCTGACGACCGTAATCAGCAACCCCAGCCAGAACCCGCGTTGGCGGCGGGTACAGCCTGACCCGCATGGCTAGTTTGCTGCCAAGCCGCTGTTGATCCTGCCATTCATCGGTGGTGACGCGCACAATACCGCCCGCTGGCAAATGCCCATCACTGACGATCTCGGCGGTAGTATCAAGCCGCAACCATAAGCGGCTGCGGGCATCGGCACGCCCGTCAATTTTTACCAAACTCCCCTCAATCTGACCGGTAATACCGCGGCCAATTTGAGGCGTGTCATGCCGGGTAAATTGCACAGCCGCCACGACGACACCAAGGATAAAAGCAATCAGCAATCGTACCGCCCCATTTAGCGCGGCATGGTGGCGTGCATAAAGTGCCAGAAAAATAGCGGCCAGTATCATGAACGCCCCGCCACTCAAAAGCAGGACAAGCTGATCGTCGTGATGCCACAAGGCCGGCAAGCTATGAAAGAGGATTATCCCCGTTACAAACAGATAGAGATAGATCAATATCCGGCGCTCTGGAACAATCAGGGGTGCAATTTGCAGCGCCATTGGTGTAGCATGCGCCCGAATATGGTCAATGATGCCAGCCTATCAGGAAGGGCTTAAAAAACTATGAATGTCGTTACAAGATTTGCGCCGTCGCCAACCGGTTATCTGCATATTGGCGGGGCGCGGACCGCCCTTTTCAACTGGCTGTTTGCGCGCCATCACGGCGGCACTTATCTTTTGCGAATTGAAGATACTGACAAGGCCCGGTCAACAGATGAGGCGATTGCCGCGATCCATGATGGGCTTGATTGGCTTGGGCTTGGCGGTGATCAACCAGCCATCAGCCAGTCGGCGCAAAGCCAGCGTCATTATGAGGTGGCGCTAGCGTTAATCGAGGCTGGTGCGGCCTATAAATGTTATCTAACTGATGATGAACTGACCGCGATCCGCGAGGCCAGCAAACAATCTGGTCATGCTGTCCGTTCGCCGTGGCGCGACAAAAACCCAGATGAGGCCCCGATTGATGCGCCTTTTGTGGTGCGGATGAAAATGCCAAGCGAGGGCAGCACCACAATTCTGGATGCGGTTCAGGGCGCAGTGACCGTGCAAAACCATGTGCTGGATGACATGGTGATTTTGCGGGCGGATGGGTCGCCAACCTATATGTTGGCGGTTGTCGTTGATGATCATGACATGGGTATTACCCACGTGATTCGCGGCGATGATCATTTAAACAACGCGTTTCGCCAATATATGGTCTATCAGGGCATGGGGTGGGATGTGCCGGTCTTTGCACATATTCCGCTTATCCATGGCAGTGACGGGGCAAAATTATCAAAACGGCATGGCGCGCTTGGGGTTGATGCCTACCGCGATATGGGGTTTCTGCCTGACGCGATGTTCAGCTATCTCTTAAAGCTGGGATGGAGTTACGGCGACATGGACATTATCAGCCGTGATGATGCAGTTTCGCTGTTTGATCTTGGCCGGATTGGTAAATCGCCTGCCCGTTTTGATGCTGATAAATTACGTGATGTAAATGCGCATTTCATTCGCACCATGGATGATGACACGCTATGTGCTATGATTACACAAACAATTGCCGAAACTGGTAACAGCCCGTCTGACGCCGCAAAATCTCGCATCCGAGCGCTCCTGCCTTTATTGAAGGAGCGCGCAAAGACCCACCTCGATATCGCTGGTTCAGTTGGTTATCTTTTGATTGATGGTGCGGTCACCATTGAGGATGACGCGGCCGCCCTTTTAAACGATGACGCCAAGAAAACCCTGCTTGACCTTGATCGGGCGCTGGAAACTGCGCCATGGACCTTGGATGGATTGAAAGAAGCGGTTAATGGCTACCTTGTTGAAAACGGGATGAAAATGCGTGATATCGGGCTGCCTCTGCGCGCCGCTGTTACCGGCATGAAGCAAACACCGTCAATCATTGATATTATGGTGGCTTTGGGACAGGCTGAGACCAGTCACAGGTTGCGGATCGCTTGCACATAACGCTAATTTGCGGTACCGTTAGGACGCTCCTCGCAGCAGACACAGTCGCCTGATGCACAGCGCTGTATTCGTCACATAACTTTTTTCATGAGGTCCGCTGATGGCTGACAATTCGTCTTCCGAAAAATCCGTAACAGTTACTGACAACGCATCAGGAAAATCAACGATCTTGCCAGTCACGTCTGGAACGATCGGGCCGGATGTTATCGATATTCGCAAACTTTATGCAGAAACTGGAATGTTTACCTTTGATCCGGGCTATGGCGCGACAGGATCATGCGTTTCTGGGCTGACCTATATTGATGGTGATGAAGGGGTGTTGTTGCATCGCGGCTATGCGATCGAGGACCTCGCCGAAAAGGCTGACTTTCTTGAGCTGGCCTATTTGCTGCTTGAAGGCGAGCTGCCCGATCCGGAACAAAAAGAGGCGTTTGATACCGCAATTACCCGTCATACGATGGTGCATGAGCAGCTATCCATCTTTTTACGCGGGTTCCGCCGTGATGCCCATCCAATGGCAATCCTTTGCGGCGTTACCGGTGCATTATCTGCGTTCTATCACGACTCAACCGATATTCATGACCCATTGCAGCGCATGATCGCCTCAAGGCGGTTGATTGCCAAGATGCCAACCTTGGCATCAATGGCCTATAAATACTCGCTCGGTCAGCCGTTTAATTACCCGCGCAACAATCTGAAATATGCCGAAAACTTCCTTCATATGTGTTTTGCGGTACCGGCTGAAGACTATCATGTGGATCCGATCCTTGCCGATGCAATGAACAAAATATTCATCCTGCACGCTGATCACGAGCAAAATGCCTCTACATCGACTGTCCGGCTTGCTGGATCATCTGGGGCAAACCCATTTGCCTGTATTGCAGCAGGAATTGCTTCATTGTGGGGGCCTGCGCATGGCGGTGCCAACGAAGCCGTGTTGAATATGCTGAACGAGATTGGCAATAAGAAAAACATCCCCGAATTTATCAACAAAGCGCGTGATAAGGATGACCCGTTCCGCCTGTTTGGTTTTGGGCATCGGGTTTACAAGAATTTCGATCCACGCGCCAAGGTTCTTCGCAAGGCGTGTCATGACGTTCTTGGCAAGCTTGGCGTCAATGATCCGCTTCTTGAGCTGGCGATGGAGCTCGAGGAATTGGCTGTTAATGACAGCTATTTCATCGAAAAGAAGCTTTATCCGAATGTCGATTTCTATTCGGGCATTATTCTCAAGGCGATGGGCTTTCCGACCTCAATGTTTACAGTCCTGTTTGCTGTGGCACGCACCACCGGCTGGATTGCGCAATGGAACGAGATGATCACTGATCCAACACAACGTATCGGCCGCCCGCGCCAGCTCTATACAGGCCCAGCCCAGCGCCCTTATAAAGATCTTCAGTCCCGCTAAAGATTGTTGGAAATTTTAAATGAAATCTGCTGGCTTGGTTCGTCAACCAAGCCAGTTTTTTAAGGCCCTGATAATCATCTCATCAAAATGATCATGATTGCCGGTTAACCGCTGTTTTAGCTCGATTGCCGCCTGCTGCGCCCTCGATTTGGCCTGGCTGTCAGCAAGGCAATCCATTACCGCTGTTGCCAATGATGTGCCTGTCGCCTGTTCCTGAAAATAAAACGGATATAACGGCCGGCCTAAAATGGCATTTGGCAAAATAACCTTATCAAAATCAACCAGCCGCCGCCCAATGAACCCGCTGATACTGCCAGTGCGGTAACAGGTTACGCCAATTGTGCCACATAACGCCGCCTGCAAAGTAACCGTTCCTGACGTCGCAATCATCGCATCACTAGTCTGCAGAGCCGGAATTAAATCTTGCGGCTGATCAAGAATTACAACCCCCTCACCATCGGTAAGATCACGGATCAGCGGCAAAAGATGTGGTACCGCAGGCAGCACAAATTCGCTCGCAGGTTCATGGGTTCTGATAATCGCCGCAGCCGCCAGCATTTCCGGCAAGATAAGCGCGATTTCACTGCGGCGACTTCCCGGCAATAAGATGATTTTAGGGGGTGAAGACTTAGATTTATCCTCTTGTTTTGCTTTTAAAAAATCACCAAACGCCTCTGGGTGACCAATAAAATGAGCGTCAAGGCCAAGCGGGGTAAAATATTCAGGCTCGAACGGAAACAGGCATAATAGCCCATCCATAATGGCGGCAAATTTCTTTGCGCGCCAGCCGCCCCATGCCCATACTGTTGGGGCAACACAATGAACAATTGGCGCAGACCACCCCGCCGCCTTCATCCGCCGTTTTAACCGCGCTGCAAACCGGATCGCAAAGCCTTTATTATCGACCGTTAGAACAAGCCGGGGCCGCGCCTTCATCACTGCATCAACAAGATCATCAGCAAGACGTGACAAGCGCGGATAGGCGATGACAGCACTGCCAAAACCCATTACCGACAGCGCGTTTATATCCTGCAATGATGCCGTCAACCCCTCGTTCTGCATCAACCGGCCGCCAACACCAATCCATTCCGGCCTGTCATAGGCAGCATTCACCGCGCGCATTAAATGCGCGGCAAGTTGATCGCCGGACGCCTCGCCAGCAATGATGAAAATCGGCGCCGTCATTTGGCTGTGCTGCGGTTAATGCCAATAAGGGTCATATTTGCAGCAACACAAGCAGCTTTTATTGCCGCCAGATCGTCGGCCAAAAGGACGGTATCTGCCTCAATCGCCAAAAGTGATAGCCCTGCTTTGGCGGCCGCCTCAATTGTAACGCAGCCCATAACGGGCATATCGAGGCGCGTGTCCTGTGCGGTTTTACGCATCTTAACCAAACAGCCAACCCCGCTTTCCGCATCAAGCAATGGCTTGGCACGGGCAATCATCTCGTCACTGCCCTCGGCAGCCTCAATGGCGATCACCCGGCCGTTTTGAACGATAATGGACTGGCCAACATCATGCGCGCCCAACGCGTCCAAAACCGCCATGCCAAGTGAAATTGCCGCCTCGCCATCGCCGTCAGGCGCCAGACCAACAATCAGGCCGGATGGCATTTTCCGATCTGGTAGAAATATGTCGACTGCGATGGTTTCAATTCCCTTTTCAGCAAAATAGGCCGCAACATGGCGAAGGGCGTTATCATCACCTTTGGTGATCATCTTGCCAAGGAGTTTCATCCCATCGAAATCCGGGCGTAATGCAGCCATTGACGGCCAGACCACCTTGCCAACCATCACCAATGTCTGGATGCCATGCTCGAGCATGATGCTGCGGGTCTTATTGATTGCCCCAAGGCGAATTGGCACGGTTTGATAGCCGCTGAAATCGGCGTCTGCCTGTCCTTCGATTGGCAGGATCAAAACCTCATGGCCTTGGGCTATCGCTGCCATGGCAACCTCGCCCGGCAAAGGCCCCTTTCCTGCAATGATGGCAAGCCGTTTCATGGCTGTGGCGCCCCCTTATTGGCAATTCTGCCGCAATATTGACAGCCTAGCGCTTGAACGATTGGCAAACACCATTGCGGCCAGCATTATCAATAAACGCAAATAATTGGTCACATTCAGCTGTACCGCTGAATTTTTCACGCACATCACTAAGCCGGCTCGCAAATAGCCCGTTGCCCCTGATCAATTGGCGAAACAGATCGCGCAATCCTGTGATCGTCTCGGCTGCGAACCCGCGCCGCTCTAAACCGATGACATTGACCCCTGCAAGGCGGGCGCGATTGCCGGCGGCGATGCAAAAGGGAATGATATCAGCATCAACGAGGCTATGCGCGCCAATCATCGAATGTGCGCCAACACGGCACCATTGCTGAACGCCGGCAAACCCTCCGAGCATGACATGATCGCCGATCTTTACATGACCGCCGAGTGCTACGTTATTCGCAAAGATAACATTATTTCCAACAACACAATCATGTGCAACATGAGCACCAGCAAAAAACAGCCCATTGTCACCAACGACCGTCTCCATAGCATCAATAGCGGTTCCGGGGTGCATCGTGACATGCTCGCGGATGACGCAATGCTGCCCGATTAGCAGACGTGACGGCTCGCCCGCATAGCGCGTATGCTGAGGCGCACAGCCTAGCACGGCAAAAGGATAAACCTCGCAATTGGCACCAAGCGTTGTGTACCCCTCAATCGCAACATGTGCGTGAAGATGAACGCCATCACCAACCACTGCATGCTCGCCAATGACACAATAAGGGCCTATTTTTACATCAGCACCAATCTGCGCCGATGGTGATATAATTGCCGTTGGATGGATCGACTCGGTCATTCTAGCGATCCGGGTCAACAATCATGGCACCAAATTCAGCTTCGGCGACCAGCTTTCCGGCAACCTTGGCGGTTCCGGTAAATTTCCATAACGGGCCCTTTGCGGCAGTTTTGACAACGCGCATCTCAATCACATCACCGGGGCGAACCGGCTGGCGGAAACGTGCCTTTTCAATCGTGGTAAAGAAAACCAGTTTTCCTGTGGTAAAATCGGGGGTCGTTGCCGCCACCATCACTGATGCGGTTTGGGCAATAGCCTCGACAATTAACACGCCTGGCATCACTGGAAAATCGGGGAAATGGCCAGCAAAATACGGCTCATTCCCACTAACAGCTTTAATGCCGGTGGCTTCGGTGTCGGGAACAATATTCTCGACACGGTCGATAAGCAGGATTGGTGCCCTGTGCGGGATCAGTTTTTTAATCTGATCAATATTCAAAACATCTATATTTTCCGCCATTCGCCTATCCTTCTATGGTCGTTACCGGCCCATTCATAATACAAATCCCACGTGACTTCACTGCTTATTATGGTTTTGACGTTTTGGCCGCGCCAAGCCGGCGAATTGCCGCCTGATCACGCCAGAACTGCCGCTTTGGCACCGCTGGGAATCCGGCGACCTGTTCACCTGCCGCAACATCCTTTGTCACCCCGCTTCGTGCCGTCAGCACCGCGCCATCACCGATTGTGACATGCGGTGCAATGCCGACCTGTCCGCCCATGGAAACGCCAGCGCCTACCGTCACACTTCCCGAAATCCCGCACTGACCAGCGACAATTGATCGCTGCCCTATTGTTACATTATGGGCAATATGGCAGAGGTTATCCATCATTACATGAGCGCCAATAACAGTGTTACCAAGACTGCCACGATCAATTGCACAGCCACTGCCAATCGACACAAAATCATCAATAATCACCAGACCAAGATGCGGTAATTTAACCGCCCCATCTTTGGTCATTTCAAAACCAAACCCAGCCGCCCCAATAATGCAGCCAGCATCGATGGTAACTGCATTACCAATCATGCAATGCGATATTACGCTATTTGATCCGATGTAACAGTTTTCGCCAATGGTAACGCCGCGATGCAAAACAGCGCCAGCCTCGACCACAGTGCCAGCCCCAACGTTCGCTTGCGCCATGATGGTGGCTGATGGGTTGATATGTGCACCACTAGCAATATTTGCCAGCGGCGAGATGCCCGTGCTGTCAAATTCCATCGGCGGCGGCAGGATGAGATGCGATAGAGCCTGTGCAAACCCAATTCTTGGGGACGGCACAATCAGAGCGCTATTGCCGCCGTCAATCATCGGAAGACAAGCATCATTGGTAATTACAATCACCGGTTTTACTGTTAAAGTCTTTGCCGCATCGGGATTGGACTGATAGATCAGAGCCGAGGGCGTCGCAGTTTCAAAGGCCGTTATATCGGCAATTACAGTTTTTGCTGGTCCGTGTAATTCAGCCGCACCAATTGCGCCAGCAAGGTCGCCAGCAGTCACCCCCTCGAGAATTTGGTAAAATGCTGAATTGATCGACATTAACCTGCCCTACTGCGCCACCGGCTTTTTGATATCAATCTGGATGCGGGCATCTTTAGTACGATCATTCAGGCGCAAAAGCACCTCTTTCGAAATATTCAAATGTGGCAAAAACATCACGCTAGAGTCGCGATTTAAAATCAGATCAATCTTCCGCTCAGCAGCGATTTGAGTGATCACTTCAATGGCCAAAGTTCGGATATCGCCAAGAGCTTTTTGATAGGCATTGTCTATCGACTGCCTTTTGTACTGAATCTCTTTCTGCACCTCGGATACGCGCGCCTGAAACGCCGTCACAAGCTTGTCATATTCCTCTTTTGCAATCAGCTCTCGCTTCGCCAGCAAATCACGCTCATTCTGCTGCAAATCAACTTCAATCTCGCGAAACTCTTCCTGAAACTTTTCCCGCTGACCGTCCAGCAATTCACGAACACGGCCATTCGCATCAGCGGCCCGCAGCACGCCATCCAGATCAACAAGGGCAATGCGGCGCACCTCCATAGACTGACTATTCTGCGTCTCATCGGGCGTAGATTGCGCCCAGCCCGCCGGTGCTATGCTGACCGCCATGACCAAGGCGATCATCAGCGTAGTTGGCTTAAGATAGTTTAATACCTGCATCACTATAACCTAGTTCCAATATTGAACTGGAATGCCTTTGTTGTGTCATGCGACATTTTGGAGACAGGCTTTGCCCATGAGAATGACAATGGCCCAATCGCTGTCATCCAGTAAATACCGGCCCCAACACTCGCGCGCGCCTTTGATGTGTTTGGATTTGTCACACCAGTTGGATAATCCGTACCCCATAGTGACCCAACATCGCTAAAGACTGTCCATCTGACGCCTGTATCCTTATCAAGGCCTAGGCTCGATACAATTTCCACACGGCCAGCATACATTTTATTGCCGCCAACAGCATCAAGCGAGCCAGTATCGCGTGGGCCGATACCACCAGAACCAAATCCGCGGACATCACGACCACCGAGGTAGAAGCGCTGGGATTGCGTAACCTTGTCACCAAGACCGGTAATATATCCCAATTTACCCGACACTCCGAAAATAACTGATTTAAACAACATGGGCTTGTAATAAGCTGCTGAAAGCCGGGTTCGCAAAAACTTCACGTCACCGCCAAATCCAGACAAAGTCTCATCCATCTCTAGAAGATACCCCTCAGAAGGGTCAAACCGGCTGTCCCTTGTATCTTTTGATAGAACATATTTGATTGATGAGCGCAGGCGAGACTTGCCGTCTTCGCCAGTAACCGACTCAGCTGTAGTTGCGCCGATCGTTGTTTTTGACTGGCTAAGCTCATAATTCAACTGGTGATAAACATCGCGTGCCGCAGCAAAGCCGATACCAAACGACAGCCCGGTTTCATTCACAGTAGTTTCGTCGGTTTTATTCTTTGTTTTGAAGACATCAAAGCTGCCGGTAAGATCACGCCCCTGCAAATAGGGCTCGGTTAGGCCAATATTAAAGTTGGTCTCGGCCCCCGATGTCGAGATCGATAGACTGGCTCTGCGCCCAGTGCCAATGAAATTACGCTCGTTGATGCCGAAGGACACGCTGGATTTATCCAGCGATGAATAGCCAAGCCCAATTGAAAAATCACCTGTTGATTGCTCAGCGACTGTAACCTTTGTGACCGTTTGTTCTGGGCTAGACCCTTGCAATGTTGCAACCTTCACATCGCTAAAATACCCCAGATTTCTGACGTTGCGGATTGAACGATCAATTTTTAACTGATTATAGGCATCACCCTCAACAATCTCAAATTCCCGTCTTATGACGCGATCCAAGGTACGTGTATTATCAACAAACTCTATTCGCTCAACAAAATTACGCTGAGCCTTTTCAATGTTAATTGCGATATCGAGGGTCGCCGTTTCTGGGTAGGTCTTTATCTCTGGCGCAACATTTACAAAGGCATAACCAAAGGACCCTAGCCGGTTGGAGATATCAAGAAGACCCTGTTCAAGCGCGCGAACGTCATACCAGCGATCGTCACCAAAATCGACAAGCTGCTTTAACTCGGTCGGATCGATGCCCTCGATAGCGCTAGAAACAGTGACGTTGCTAACCTGATAACGCGCGCCCTCATTAATCAGAAAGCTAATTGCGAACCCGCTGCGATCGGGAAGCATACCGCCGCGCACACGATCGACCACAATATCGGCATAGCCGCGCGATAAATAAAATTGACGCAGCAACCGCACATCATAGTCAAGTCTGCCCTCATCATATTTATCAGTCGAAGACAAGAAGGCCCACCAGCGCGTCTCGCGGCTTGCAATGTTTTGGCGCAATGCACGGTCACTGAACGCATTGTTACCTGAAAAAGAGATTGAACTAATTTTAATCAACGGGCCTTCATTGACCTCGAAGACAAGGTCGACGCGATTCTCATCAAGCTCGATTATTTTTGGTTCAACCACTGCGGCAAAGCGGCCACTGGCGCGATAGATGTCAATCAGCTTGCGGGTGGCCTCAATCGCCACACTGCGATTGTAAACCCGGCGCGGTTGAACATCGATAATCTCGAGCAAACGCTCATCAGTAAGAACGTCATTTCCCTCAATATTAACCCGGTTGATAATTGGGTTTTCAACCACCGAGACAAGAAGAACAGACCCGTCCAGATTTAGTTTGATGTCCTTGAATAGATTTGTCTCATAAAGCCGTTCCAGCGAGTTACTCAATGATGCTGGTGACGTTAAATCACCAACCCGAACCGGCAGATAAGATTGCACAGTTCCACCCGCAACACGGCGATTTCCCTCAACACGAATTTCGGTAACCCGTACCCCATCATCTGCAAGCTGGGCATTGCCAGACTGAGCCACCACGAGAGCAAGGAATAAACCATAAATAAGGCGAATTAGACCAGTAAGGCGCATGAAGTTTCCGATCCCAAGCAAGATAAGACGCAAAACTATAGACAGCCTAACGGCATAGCGAAAGCCTAACAATGGCCGAATCTATAATTAAATCGCCTAGTTTAGGCTTTAAAACAAAGGCAACCGCTGTCTTTTAACCGGCTATTGAAATAGCCGTACAACATCAATCACGACGAGAAACAGCGTCAAACCCATTAAAATGGCGATACCGCCACGCATCAAAGCTGCCTGAAAGCCAAGCGGCAGTGGCTTGCCGCGCAGTGCCTCAAGCATAAAAAAGGTAAGATGCCCGCCGTCTAGGGCGGGAATTGGTAATAGATTAATCAGCCCAAGATTTATCGAAATAACCGCGGTTAACAGAATAAATGGCACAATTCCCTGATTAAGCACGGCACCCGAAATCTCGGCAATGCGAACCGGGCCACCGACCTCGCCTTGCTGCATATTGCCAGTAACAGCGCGGCCAAGGCTGCGCAGGATCACCACAGACATATGAAACGCGTCAGACGACGCCGCCATGATTGCAGCGCTAGGCCCAAGCCGCTGAAACTCTCCAACCGGCGGTGATTTGACGCCTAAGATGCCAATATCAATCTGCAGCTGCTCATTAAATTGGGCAGCCGGCGTAATATCTAAACTAAGATCGCGTCCATCGCGCTGGATGACGAACCCAAGGGTTTTATTGGGGCTTTCAACAACAAGCCCGCGCATATCGTTGAAATCGCGAATCCCGATGCCGTCGATCTCAACCACCTTATCGCCCGGCTTTAGGCCGGCACTGGCCGCTGGCATATTCGGGATTACATCACCGATAACCGCCGGAATGATCTGTTTGCCAACCGACATATAGACGACCGCAAATAGAAAAATCCCGAGAATAAAATTGGCAATCGGCCCTGCCGCGACAATCGCCATTCGCCAATAAAGCCCCGCATTACTAAAGCTGCCCGTGACGCCTGTGCCCGCGGCAGAGGGTGTGCTGGCCGCATCATCATCACCGCGCATCTTGACATAACCACCAAGCGGAATTGCCGACAGGCGCCACCGGGTTCCCGTTTTGGCTGTCCATCCGTAAATTTCAGGGCCAAACCCAATTGAAAAAACCTCAACAACGACGCCGGCTTTTCGCGCCACCCAATAATGGCCCAACTCATGGAAATACACCACTGGCGTGATTAAAAGCAAAAAGCCAAGGATTAGATCGGTAAAGCCGAGATCGGGCATGAGACATCCTGTAAGAAGCGAGTAAAAATTAAATCAAATAGTGGTGTAATCTAGACCAATTTAGCCATTTTTGAAAACTTATCGCGCTGCCACAATCTGTCGCGCCTCGCCGCGGGCACGCTGATCAATGGCAAATACCGCCTCAATGGTGGTTAAGTCACCATCCAGCCCCAAAGACAGGCACGCATCGACAACCCTCGCGATATCAGGAAAACTGATATTACCAGCTAAAAACGACTCAACTGCAACCTCATTAGCGGCGTTTAAAACAGCTGGCGCATTACCGCCGGCAGCAAGCGCATGGCGCGCAAGGTAATAGCAAGGAAAGCGATCTTGATCGACATTTTGGAAAGTTAGATTGCCCATCGCAGCAAGGTCAAATGGCTCTGGCTGCCAATCAAGACGCTCTGGCCATGCCATAGCGTAAGAAATTGGTATCCGCATATCCGCCCCGCCCATCTGCGCGATCACAGACCCATCACGAAAATGCACCAGCCCGTGGATTGCTTGCTGAGGGTGAACCAGAACATCAATCTTATCGTGCACAAGGTCAAAAAGCCAACGTGCCTCAATGACTTCTAACCCCTTATTCATCATCGTGGCGCTATCAATCGAAATCTTTTTACCCATTTCCCAATTTGGATGCTTGACCGCAGCCGCTGGCGTAATCGCGCTAAACTCACCCAATGGGAGAGTCAAAAAAGGCCCACCCGATGCGGTTAGGCAAATATGACTTAATTCGGCAGTACGGGCATTTGCTGTGTCGGAAGATTGATGCCCCTTCCACCCATTCCAGCACTGGAAAACAGCGTTATGCTCGCTGTCGATCGGTAAGATATGCGCGCCTGCTTCGATAGCGCGCCGCGTAACGACCGCGCCTGCCGACACCAGTGATTCCTTATTGGCAATTGCCACTGTTTGCCCAGCGTTGACTGCCGCGAAAACAGATGGCAGACCAGCCAGACCGCTAATGCCCGCAATCACCAGATCAACCGGAATAGTTGCGATGTCGCTGCAAGCCGCCTCACCGGCTACAACTTGGCAGTTAAGCGTCCCAATCAAATCCTTTAATTGGGCGAGATTTGTAGTTTCGTGAATACCAATTATCTCTGGCTTGAACTCATGCGCCAGTGCCGCAAGCGCCTGAAAGTCTTTTCCCGCGACCAATGCGCGGACAGCAAAACGCTCTGGATGCTGGCGCACTAACTCAAGGCTGCTCTGCCCGATCGAGCCAGTTGCACCCAGAACCGTAATATGTCTTATCTCAGCCATAACCGAAACCAATTAGATAACAAAAAGATATACATATGCCGCTGGAAAAACAAAGACATAGCCGTCAAACCGATCAAGTAGGCCGCCATGGCCCGGCAGAATTGACCCGCTATCCTTGACATTAAGGCTGCGTTTCACGGCGGATTCAAGCAAATCTCCTGCCTGTGACAAAACACCAATGACCAACCCGAAAAATATGGCCTCACCGGCGCCAGCAAAGCCAAGCACCGTTGAAAACAGCATCGTCCCCAGCATGGCAGCAAACAATCCGCCAAGACTGCCTGAAATCGTTTTATTAGGGCTGACCCTCGGCCATAATTTTGGCCCACCGACACGGCGCCCGACAAAATAGGCAGCACTATCACAAGCCGCAATGACCCCCGCCAACGCCAGCAGAATGACGTGACCTAATGGCTGTGATAGCAGCAAACTGGCGCTGGCAAGGCACAGGCACAACCATCCGACAAACATTGCTGCCAACTGGCTGACGTAAACGCCAACGACGATCGCCCCAAGCCCCGCCAATGATAACATCAACAAAGGGGACAGGCTCAAAAGCCATGGCGGCGTTGTTAGAACGCTGATCACCGCCAGAACTATCAGACCAATTGGCACCGGGAGCGCAAGAATGCGTTTTGTCTCAAAACCCATTAAAATGCCGAGGCATAAAACCACCAGCCCGGCGATTTTCTGGTCATACCAGACTAAACCCACAACTGGGATTAACAGCATCGCGCCAAGCAGACGGCGCATTGTGCCTGAAGATTTTGCCAGAATGGTCAATCTAGATCACTTTTCACCATATGAAATTTAACAACATCACCCGATGCCCCACCAAACCGGCGATCACGCATCGTGAAACTATCCATGGCTTGCGAAAGATGTTTTGCGGTGAATTCAGGCCAATAAACATCCGTGAAGTAAAGTTCGGCGTAATGCAAATCCCACAGCAAAAAGTTCGAAATTCGCTTTTCACCACCAGTTCGGATGAGCAGATCAACCGGCGGTAGCACGCTGGTCGAGAGCCGCGATTTCAACAAATCATCATTGACCTGACTGGCCTTTAACAACCCTGTTTCAACTTCATGCGCTATTTGTCCAGCCGCCGCCGCGATATCCTGACGGCCACCATAGTCAAGCGCAACTGTCAGATTCAAGCCGGAATTGCCAGATGAGCGGTTTTCAACATCGCGAATTGCACTTTGCAGCTCATCCGAAAAGCGGTCTCGCCGACCAACAATGCGCAGCCGGATATTTTGGTCAATCAATTCTTGCGACTGGGTAAGAATAAAACGCTTCATCAGCGCCAAAAGGCCGGCAACCTCACTGGATGGGCGCTGCCAGTTTTCAGACGAAAAAGCGAACACGGTCAACCATCGGATCTTATATTCAATTGCGGCGCGGCTGACCACTTTCAATGTGTCTGCCCCCTGATGATGACCCTTTAAAATCTCGAAACCATGCGCGCTCGCCCAGCGGCGATTACCATCCATAATAATTGCTAAATGATTCAAAGATTGCTGCATTTCGACCCTTTTCGAAATTGAAATAGAGCGCAACTCATACTTGCGTTATCTCTTTTTCCTTATGCGAAAGAGCATCATCGACCTTTTTTACAAATTCGTCGGTAAGTTTTTGAACCTGATTTTCTTGCGCATGACGGTCATCTTCAGAAATCAATCCATCTTTTTCGGCTTTACGCGCAATTTCAATACCGTCGCGCCGAACATTACGGATCGCAACACGGCACGCTTCAGCATAGCGTCCAGCAACCTTCACCATATCCTTGCGGCGTTCTTCAGACAGATCGGGGATCGGCACGCGAATAAGGCTGCCCTCGGCCGATGGGTTCAGCCCAAGGTCAGACTCGCGAATCGCCTTTTCAACCGCTGGCGCCATTGATGCGTCCCAAACAGATACGGTCAACAGCCGTGGCTCAGGTGCCGAGATGTTTCCCACCTGATTCATCGGCATCTTTGATCCATAGGCATCGACCATGATTGGCTCAAGCATACCAGTGGAGGCACGCCCCGCACGCAACCCCATGAATTCGGTTTTGAGGCTTGCCAAACTTGCGTCCATGCGGCGCTGAATATCATCAATGTCAAGTTCTGCCATGATTATCCCCTATTACGGTCGGTAGGGCTGCCCCACCATTTTTCATTATCTTTTAAATCAGGAAACGATGGTAAATCGCCCCTCATGCTTTACTACGCGTTCAAACTCCCCTGGCGTTTCAATCGAAAACACCAAGATTGGAATATTGTTTTCTCGTGACAGTGAAATTGCCGATGCGTCCATAACACGCAAATCATCGGTTAAGACTTGCATATAGCTAAGCTTATCATATCGCTTTGCATCTTTGTTCTTTTCAGGATCGTCGGAATAAACACCATCGACCCGCGTGCCCTTCAGCAATGCCTGACAATTCATCTCAGACGCCCGCAATGCCGCGGCCGTGTCGGTCGTAAAGAACGGGTTCCCTGTCCCTGCGGCAAAGATGACAACGCGGCCTTTTTCGAGGTGGCGCGTCGCCCGACGCCTGATGTAAGGCTCGCAGACAGCACTGATGTTAAGGGCCGATTGTACACGCACCGGAACATCAATTTGTTCAAGCGCATTCTGCATCGCCAATGCATTCATCACGGTTGCCAGCATGCCCATATAATCGCCGGTGGCGCGTTCCATACCGGCAGCGGCACCTGACATGCCGCGGAAAATATTGCCGCCACCAATGACGAGGCAAACCTCGACACCTGTGGCGACAACGTCTTTGACCTGCTGGGCAACGGTTCCAACCATTTCAGGATCAATGCCATAGGGAAGTTTTCCCATTAAGGATTCACCAGAAATTTTCAGCATCACTCGGTTATAGACATGCGGCGATGCGGGTTGGGACGATTTTGTCACTGGCAGGCTACTCCTTTAGATAGATCGTGTTTGAACCCCAATTATGCCAGTTGCGCTGCAACTTCGGCGGCAAAATCAGACTCTTCGCGCTCAACACCTTCGCCAAGATTAAACCGGACAAATGCCTTTAAGGCAATATCAGCGCCTGCATCTTTTCCAGCTTTCGCGATTACGTCGGCAACGCGGGTCTCACCATCAATGACAGATGTCTGCTCGAGCAATACAACTTCCTGATAGTATTTCTTCATCCGGCCTTCGACCATCTTTTCGGCAATTTCCTGTGGCTTGCCAGATGCTTTTGCCTGTTCGATCAAAACATCGCGCTCACGGGCAACAGCGTCAGCATCCAGATCTTCGATCGATAGGCTGGCAGGTGACGTTGCTGCAATATGCATCGCAATCTGCTTGCCAAGCGCAACCAAAGCAGCCTCATCAGCGGCTGATTCCAGAGCAACAAGCACACCAATCCGGCCAAGGCCATCAGCGGTTGCATTATGCATGTAAGGCACAACGGCGCCATTGCTGACTTCGAGTGTCTGCATACGGCGAAGTGACATATTTTCGCCAATGGTAGCAATCTTCTGAGTCAGTTCATCGGCAACATTTCGGCCGGTTCCCGGAAAATCGAGACCTTTCAGCGCTTCGATGTCGGTTACGTTCAGTGCCAAATTGGCAAGCGCCGAGGCAAATGCCTGAAATTCGCTGTTGCGTGCCACAAAATCTGTTTCAGCATTCAATTCAACGACAGCACCTTTGCTGCCGGCAACCGCGATACCAACCAAACCTTCAGCCGCGACACGACCCGATTTTTTAGCGGCAGCCGCCAGACCTTTGGTGCGCAGCCAGTCGATAGCGGCGTCCATATCACCATCGGTTTCACCGAGGGCTTTTTTACAATCCATCATGCCCGCGCCAGATTTCTCGCGCAGTTCTTTTACCAGAGCAGCAGTAACACTCATCTCATCGTTGTTCCTTATTTCATAAAGACAAAATTAATGGCAGCGTGCCGCCATTTCGTAAATTTCAAATGCTGCCAGCAAGGCGCCAAGCCAGACAACCAGTCAGGTCCAAAGCCCGCTGGCAGCAATATGATTTAGGCGCTCGCAGCCGTATCGTCAGTTGCAGCTGCTTCAGCTGCTTCAACTGGGGCTTCAGCTTCAGCCGGCGCGGCTTCAAGCGCAGGTTCTACCGGTGCTTCAATAGCTTCACCGGCGTCACCACCTGATTTCATCAGTTCGGTTTGCAGACCGTCCAGAACCGCAGCCTGAACCAGCTCGCAATAGAATGTGATGGCGCGCATCGCGTCATCATTGCCCGGAATAAGATAGTCGACGCCGTCAGGGTTGGCATTGCTATCGACAACCGCAACAACGGGGATACCAAGCCGGTTGGCTTCCTGCACGGCAATCGCTTCTTTATTTGTGTCGAGGATAAACAGCATATCAGGAATGCCGCCCATCTCTTTGATACCGCCAAGCGTACGCTCAAGCTTTTCTTGCTCGCGGGTGATCTGCAACGCTTCTTTTTTGGTCAGCTGGTTGATCTCACCACTTTCAAAGCGGCTTTCAAGCTCGCGCAGACGGCGGATTGACTGAGATACGGTTGTCCAGTTGGTCAACATACCGCCAAGCCAGCGATGATTGACAAAATATTGGCCACAGTTTTGCGCTGTTTCAGCGATTTTTTCAGCAGCAGCACGCTTGGTACCGACAAACAATACACGGCCACCGCGTGAGGTTACATCACTCAACGCTTTCAATGCTGCGTGAAGCATTGGCTGTGTTTGCTGAAGGTCAAGGATATGCGTTTTGTTGCGCTCGCCAAAGATGAACGGTTCCATCTTTGGATTCCAACGACGTGTGCTGTGACCGAAATGGACGCCCGCTTCAAGCATTTGGCGCATAGTAAATGTAGGGAGAGCCATAAAAATTACTCCTGTTCTCCGGTTGAACCTCCATGAGGGAAATGAAAGGCAACTGCCCTCACCGGATGGCCCATCACGCAGAGTTTGCTGCGCGGGGGCCGCCCCCATGTGTGAATTAGCCGGTTACTTACTATCAACCGGTTGGAAAAGCAAGCCTTACCGGTGAAAATGGCAATATTACCGAGATACTCAGCCGCCAGCAGCCCACCGCTATAATTCCTGAACGTTAAGGATGCCGGGCATCCGCCGTAACTCCTGCCGCAAATCACCGCTTAACTTGAACCTGCCGGGAAGCCCGATACAAACATCCTGCCCCTTGATATTAAGCTGAATCTTCACCTCAGCCTTGCCGGGTCCATCGGCTTTTAGGGCCTCTTTTAGCCTTATCAGCGGCTTTTCATCCTGAACCCAGAGTGCAACCCCGCCGTGCCATGCAGCAATAGCATCATCAAGCAATTCAACACGAGCTGCCAGCAAACGCGGCCCGTTATCCTCAACTTTGAGGTTGGCTGCGATCAGCAACGGCTTTTCCCGGTCCAGCAAATCATTGGCTTCAGCTAAAACGTCGGAAAAGAACGTTACTTCAAACACACCCGTTTGATCGGTAAGTTGAACAAAGGCAAAACGGTTGCCCCGCTGTGATACACGCACCTGTTTCGCCGTGACTGATCCGGCCAGATTAACACGCTGCGGCGCGCGGCCAGTTTTCACCTGATCGGTCAGCTCAGCGTGCGATGTTACCCGCAGACGTCCAAGCTGATTTGCATAGCTATCCAGCGGATGCGCCGACAGGTACAGACCAAGCGCATCAAATTCCTCTTTCAGCCGATCCATACCAGCCCAATCAGCCATCTCGCGCAATCTGATACTATCGTCAATCACCGCAGCATCACCACCGAACAGACTGACCTGATTAGACTCGGCCTCGCGGCGCATTGTGTCTGCATGGGAAAGGATTAAATCCATATTTTCAATCAGTTCACGACGGTTTTTGTGAATATTATCAAGCGCACCTGCCCGCACAAGCCCTTCCATCTGACGCCGATTAATCACTTCGCGCGGCAATCGCTGTAGAAAATGCTTTAAGGACGAAAAGTGCCCTTCAACATCTCTAATTTCAGTGAGGCGGCTCATCGCCTCGGCACCAACATTTTTCACGGCTGACAGTGCATAGCGAATGGCCAATTCACCATCGCCGCCATTTATGTTTATTTTTTCAACGGCGAAGCCAGACGATGATTGATTGATATCAGGCGGTAAAACGGCAATGTTCTTTTGCTGACATTCCTGTCGGAACACTGCCAGCTTCTCGGTATTCCCTGCGTCAAGCGCCATCGACGCCGCCAAAAATTCAACAGGATAATTCGCCTTTAGATAGGCAGTCTGATAAGACACCAGCGCATAGGCGGCCGCGTGTGATTTGTTAAATCCATAGCCAGCAAAGGCCGCGATCTGGTCAAAAACATCAGATGCCAACTGTTCCGACAGCCCGCGCTTTGTTGCCCCGGCGATAAAAATCTGCCGCTGTTCGTCCATCTCCTCTTTAATCTTTTTACCCATCGCACGGCGCAGAATATCCGCAGCACCAAGCGTGTAATCAGCAAGCACACGCGCCGCTTGTTGCACCTGCTCCTGATAAATCATAATGCCATAGGTCTCGGCCAAAACAGGCTCTAGATCAGGGTGCATATAGGTGATCTGCGAAGGATCATGTTTTCGGGCAACATAATCCTTGATGTTTTCCATTGGCCCCGGCCGATAGAGCGCCACTACGGCAATAATATCTTCAAAACGGTCAGGCTTTAGCCCGCGCAGCACATCACGCATCCCGCTGGATTCCAGCTGAAACACGCCAACCGTGTCACCATTGGACAGCATTTCAAAGGTCGGCTGGTCATCAAGCGGGATTGACCCCAGATCAAGCTCGATCCCTCTTTCGCCAATAAACTCGACCGCCCGCTGCAAAACGGTCAGGGTTTTAAGCCCGAGGAAGTCGAATTTAACAAGGCCGGCCTTTTCCACCCATTTCATGTTGAATTGCGTCACCGGCATATCGGATCGCGGATCGCGGTAAAGCGGTACCAACTCAGCAAGCGGCCGATCACCGATAACCAGCCCCGCTGCATGGGTAGAGGCGTGCCGGTAAAGCCCTTCAAGTTTCATCGACACATCAATCAGATCGGCAACCTGTTCATCATCGCGGCGCTGCTGGCGCAATTCCTCTTCAGACACAAGCGCCTGCGCAATCGTTGTCGGCTTGGCCGGGTTATTCGGGATCAATTTGGCAATTCGGTCAACCTGCCCGTAAGGCATTTCCAGCACACGCCCCACATCACGCAAGGCAGCCCGCGCCTGCAATGACCCGAATGTGATGATTTGCGCAACTTTATCGTGACCGTATTTATCCTGAACATAGCTGATCACCTCATCCCGGCGATCCTGACAGAAATCAATATCAAAATCGGGCATGGATACGCGTTCAGGGTTCAAAAACCGTTCAAACAGCAGCCCCCATTTCAGCGGATCAAGATCGGTAATCAATAACGCCCAAGCAACAACCGATCCAGCACCCGAACCACGACCGGGCCCAACTGGAATATTTTGCGCTTTGGCCCATTGAATGAAATCAGCAACAATCAGGAAATACCCCGGAAAGCCCATTTGTTTGATGACATTCAGCTCAAAACTCAGACGGTCAAAATATGGCTTTGCCGCCTCGTCACGCGCAGCCTGATCCATCTCGTCAGTGAAAACGTGACCTTCCAAGCGCCCCTGCAACCCGGCCTCTGCCTGCGTAGTGAGTTCCTCCTCCTCGTTCCGACCATCAGCAGACTCAAATGGTGGCAAGATCGGATCATGCTGTTTTGCCATCGTGCTACACCGTTTGGCGATGACCAATGTATTGGCAATTGCCTCAGGTATATCTGCAAATAATTCAGTCATTTGGACAGAGCTTTTAAAGTAATGCTCCGGCGAAAAACGTGGGCGATCAGCCTCGGAAAACTTTCTGCCGGTGCCGATACAGACCAGCGTATCATGCGGCTGGCTCATCTCAGCATTCTCAAAACGGCAGTCATTGGTCGCAACCAACGCCGCATTCAGCCGGTCAGCAATCGTTAGTAGATGCGGTTCTGCCGCCCGTTCCACGCCAAGGCCATGACGTTGCAATTCGATATAGAACCTATCACCGAACAAGGCCGCAAGCTGATCGGCGCGCGCACCCGCCAAGGCCGGCCTACCGTCACCAGCCGGTGCCCCAATAAAGCCAGCCAAGGCGCCGCCACTTAACAGGATAAGCCCATCAGCATGGGCCGCCAAATCATCCAGCGAACAGGCCGGATCATGCACCGCATCAGCCTCAAGCAAAGTCTTTGACAGCAATTTTGAGAGGTTCGTATAGCCAAGGTCGTTTTTCGCCAAAAGTACAATCTCGCCCTGACCTTGTGAGTCTTTGAGATTGATCTGGGTGCCCATGATCGGCTGAACGCCAGCGCTTGCCACCGTTTGCGCAAATTCAAGCGCACCGAACATATTATTTGTATCGGTAATCGCCGCGGCCGGCTGCCGGTCATCGGCAATCAATGACGCCAGAGATTTTATGCGCAGTGTTGATTCGGCCAGCGAATAGGCACTATGCAGTCTGAGATGGACAAAATTGGCGGGCATTACAGGCTTTCAGCAATCAACAAGGAAGCCCCCTGACACTACCCCAAAGCCGCGCCGTAAATCTAGCCAATTGAGATGATTTTACCATCGGCAATCGTCAGCACCGAGTCCATCTTTAGAGCAATTTGTTGATTATGCGTAACCACCAATGCCGCGGTACCAGTTGCCCGTGTAATGGTCGAGAGGTGGTGAAACACATCTTTTGCTGTATCAGGGTCAAGATTGCCGGTCGGCTCATCAGCAAGTAGCACACGCGGCGCATTCGCCACCGCACGTGCAATCGCCACACGCTGCTGCTCGCCGCCCGATAACAAACCGGGGCGAAAATCTGCACGCGCTTGCAATCCAACCATTGCAAGCAATTGCTCGGCGCGGGTGGCCGCCTCATCACGATCAAGCCCGTTCAGCATCTGCGGTATCATCACATTTTCATGCGCAGAAAATTCGGGTAAAAGGCGGTGAAACTGAAAAACAAAGCCGATATGGGTTCGCCGTAATCGTCCACGTCGTGAACGGCCCAGCTCGCCAGCTTCCACACCATCAACAAACACTGCGCCAGCATCTGGCCGCTCCAAAAGACCGGCAATATTCAGCAATGTCGATTTACCTGATCCTGATGGGCCAACCAGTGCCTTCATTTCGCCAGCATTAACGGCGAGGCTGGCATCGGTCAGAACGTCAAGTTTAACCGTACCTTGGAAATAGCTGCGCTGGATATTGCGTAATTCCAGCAAAGGTCCGGATGATTTTGCAGTTTCGATATCACTCATAGCGCAATGCCTCAGCCGGCGCGATTCTAGATGCACGCCATGCCGGATAGAGGCTGGCCACAAACGACAACCCCAATGCCATCAGCACGACCATCAGAACTTCCTGCGGATCAATTTTTGCAGGCAGATTAGACAGGAAATAAATCTCCGCTGCAAATAACTCAGCCCCCGACAGACTTTCGATCGCCCCTTTGATCGCATCAATATTCCAGCAGAACAGCATCCCCGCCAGCGTACCCGTAATAGTGCCAACAATGCCGATGCTTGCCCCCGTCATCAAAAATATGCGCATTATGCTGCCGCCACTGGCTCCCATGGTTCGCAATACGGCGATATCAGCATTTTTTGACCGGACTAGCATGATCATTGACGAAATGATGTTAAAGGCCGCAACGAGGATGATCAGCGTCAAAATCAGGAACATGACGTTGCGCTCAACCCTTAAGGCGTTCAAAAAGCTGCGGTTGCGCTCAACCCAGTCAAAAACGCGCAGATCATCGCCAACAACCTGCCTTACGGACTGACGAAGCACAGCAATCTTTTCGGGCGCTGATACATAAATTTCAAGACCGGATACGGTGTTTTCATAACCTAAAAATCCAGCTGACAGATCAAGAGGCATAAAGACAAAGCTGGAATCATATTCGTACATACCAACATTAAAGATACCCACAATTTTGAATTTACGGCGGGTTGGCACAGTGCCAAATGCGGTTGCCTTGCCCTTGGCGGTGGTCAAAGTCACACTATCGCCAGATGTCACCCCAAGTTTGAACGCCATTTCACGGCCAATCAACACCCCGCCCCCGTCCCGGAAACCATTGATTTCAGCCTCGCCAAGCGAATTCCATAGCGGTTTGCGCACCGCAAGATCAGACCAGCGCACCCCGCGCACGACCGCACCGACGCTGACACGGTTCTGCGTTGCCATCACTTGACCTTCGATTTGCGGCGTAACAGCGATTACATCACGCATATCGGTTATTTTAAGGGCCAGCTGATCAAAATCTGCGATCCCGCCCGGCTTGCTGGAATAAACAGCAACATGGCCGTTCAGCCCAAGTATCCGGCCAACCAGCTCAGCCCGAAACCCGTTCATCACCGACATCACAACAATCAGCGTTGCAACGCCAAGCGTGATCCCCGCAAGCGAAAACCAGGCAATTACCGATATAAACCCCTCGGCGCGGCGCGATCGCATATAGCGAAACGCTAACATCCGTTCAACCGGAGAGAAAAAATATCTCATCAAATAGCCCTTTTCGCCGCTGCCTGAACTGCCAGAAACCTTATGTTTTCGTGCCTACCATCGTTAGTGCCGACTCTGGCGAAACTTCGCTAGTTTCACCCGATTTACGCCGCTTTACCTCGACCACGCCATTTTCCATTCCGCGCGGCCCAACAACAATCTGCCACGGTATACCAATCAAATCCATCGCCGCGAGCTTTGCGCCCGGTCTTTCGTCACGATCGTCAAGAAGCGGATCATGCCCCGCTGCCGCCAGCGCATCATATAATGACTGGCACGTTGCATCACAAATGGCATCCCCCGGCTTTAGATTGACCACCGCAACACCGAATGGCGCCACCGAATCCGGCCAGATAATACCCTTATCATCGTGGCTAGCCTCGATAATACCGCCAACGAGGCGAGAGACGCCAATGCCGTACGACCCCATATGCACCGGCACATTCTTGCCATCAGGACCGCTGACCGTAGCCCCCATGGCCGCTGAATATTTTGTACCAAAATAGAATATATGACCAATTTCAATACCGCGCATGGTCATAAGATCATCATCGGCAACCGGACAATTGGCGGGGTCATGCTTTTCATCTGCACGCGCATAGATTGATGTAAACCTATCAACAAACGGCTGTAAATCAGCATCATAGTCAATATCGGCCAGAAGGTCGGTTTTCAGCCAGTCTTTGTGAAAATAAACACCGCTCTCGCCGGTCTCGGCCAAAATGATAAATTCATGGCTCATATCACCGCCGATCGGACCAGTATCTGCCTCCATCGGGATTGCCGTCAGCCCCATCCGCGCAAAGGTTTTCAGGTATGAGACAAACATTTTATTATAGGCGATGCGTGCGGCCTCACCATCCAGATCAAACGAATAGGCATCTTTCATCAGAAATTCACGTCCCCGCATAATGCCGAAACGTGGCCGCACCTCATCACGAAACTTCCACTGAATATGATAGAGGTTCAGCGGCAACGCCTTATAGCTGCGGACGTGCGAGCGAAAAATATCGGTAACCTGTTCTTCATTGGTTGGCCCATAAAGCATATCACGGTCGTGCCGGTCTTTGATGCGCAGCATCTCTGCACCATAATCGTCATAGCGACCGGACTCCTGCCAGATTTCTGCCGGTTGCAGCGTGGGCATCAAAATTTCAAGCGCCCCAGCGCGATCCTGCTCTTCACGAACAATAGTGGCGATCTTATCCAGAACCCGCTTGCCAAGCGGCAGCCATGAATAGATACCAGCACTAGATTGCTGGATCATCCCCGCGCGAAGCATCAGGCGATGCGAGGCGATCTGAGCCTCTTTCGGGGTTTCTTTTAAAACAGGTAGAAAATACTGGCTTAAACGCATCTGTTTTCCTTCTATAGAAGATGGCGCATTCATCATTTATTGGCTGAATTAAACCGCAATCCCTAACCCAGCTTTAAGAGCGCCAAATTAGGATGAGATTGCCTTTAACACAAGGGCGGCAACCCGTCTTCGTTAAAAAGATCGTCCAATAACGTCTTATCCACTAGTTGAAGGCTGTCTGGCGACCATTTTGGGGCGTTATCGCGGTCAACGAGAACAGCACGCACCCCCTCGACATAGTCAGGGCGCCGAATCATTCGCATCGCTAGGTGAAAATCCAGCGACAGCGCTTCGGTCACATTGGTAATGCGATCAGCCTCATGCAACAAACGCCAAAACAGCTTGATCGACACCGGACATCGACTGTAAAAGGCCTCATTGACATGGCGAACTAGCTTGTCATTTGGGCGCAATTGGGCAAGGTCTAGGGCGCGTTCCTGCATGTCTTCCGGCGTCACATCACCCGCAAAAATATGATTAATTACCGGCATATGATGGTTTAATGCTGGCACGCCCGGATCGGTCTCAAAACGCCTAATCACATCATCAATATCGGCCGTTGCACAGGCCAGTAAAGCGGCTTTTACGGTTTCAACCTGATCGGATGGCAGCATTGATGTGGCCAGCCCCAGCATCATGCAATCGGCGCCTTGGATAATATATCCGGTCATGCCAAGCAACCGTGCAACCGGCAAGGGACAACGCCCAAGAAACAGGCTGGCCCCGACATCAGGGAACAGACCAATGCTGGTTTCCGGCATCGCAAAGCGTGTGGTCTCGGTCATAATGATATGCGTGCAATGCTGGGCAAGCCCTGCCCCACCACCCATCACCACCCCATCACAAAGCGCAATAATGGGTTTCCCAAATTCAGCGATTGCAAGATCAACCAGATACTCACCCCGGAAAAACGCGTCTGCCTCATCAAAACTTCCGGCCAGAATGGTATCACGCGCTTGCCGGATATCGCCGCCCGCGCAAAAGGCACGCGCTGCACTGCTGGCAATCACGACATGGCCGATCGCCGGATCATCGCGCCAGTCCATTAAAATTGCACGGATCTCTGCTACCATCTCTGCCGTCAATGCGTTTAGTGCTTTTGGACGATCAAGAGTGATCAGGCCAGCAACGCCGGTAACGTCATTGTGAATATGCGTCTGTGCCATTGCAGAAACGTTCCCAGATCGTTATGAATAGTTGGTTTTTAGATCAGATACGGATAACCAGCCCATGAGCAGAGGTCAATACCCATCCACAAGGATGCGGCGCAATCGTAACCGTGCATTTTCGCGCCGGCTTGTTGCCGAAAACCGTCTAGACACAGCCGATCTGATCTGGCCACTTTTTGTCATCGAAGGTCACGATATGGCCGAACCGGTTGCGGCAATGCCCGGTGTTTTCAGATATTCGATTGACCGGCTTTTACAGCAGGCAGCCAAGGCGGTTGAGCTAACCATTCCGGCAATTGCTATTTTCCCATCTATTGATGCGGCCTTGAAGGATGACGCCGGCAGCCTTGCGCGTGATGGGAATAACCTTGTTTGCCGTGCGGTTGCGGCGGTGAAGTCTGCCTATCCTGACCTTGGTGTCATATGTGATGTTGCGCTTGATCCCTTTACCTCCCACGGACATGACGGATTGCTGGATCAAGGCGAAATTCTGAATGATGAAACCATCGCAGTTCTATGTGAGCAGGCAGTCCATCAGGCCAATGCCGGCTGTGACATTATCGCCCCATCGGATATGATGGATGGCCGGGTTGGCGAGATCCGCGCCGCGCTGGATGCAGCTGGCCACCAGAATGTGCAGATTATGGCCTATGCAGCGAAATATGCGTCTGGATTTTACGGGCCGTTCCGTGACGCGGTTCGGGCTGGTGCATCGCTTGGCAAGGCGGGAAAATCGACCTATCAGATGGATCCGGCAAATAGTGATGAGGCGATGCATGAAATCGCGCTTGATCTGGCCGAGGGGGCTGACATGGTTATTGTCAAACCGGGAATGCCCTATCTCGATATTTTGGCGCGGGCCAAGGCTGAATTTGGTGTGCCTTGTATTGCCTATCAGGTATCGGGCGAATATTCGATGCTCTGCGCGTCTTTTGAAAAAGGGTGGCTCGATCGTGAGCGCACCATTTTCGAGGCAATGATTTGTTTCAAACGCGCTGGTGCCGATGCCATCTTGACCTATTTTGCGCCTGAAATTGCCAGTATGATTCGGCGTTAATCGCCGGTTTTGGCTTTTTTTCAAGGTTTCGTGCCCAGATGGGGATGGGGTCGCAATTGATGGCAAGCGCGGTTTATTATCCGTCGTTATCAGGCAATCACCGCCAGCTTGACAGAGATAGGTAACGACAATCAGCCATAGTTGCTGATAGGATTAAATCCTTAACGGGCACAAAAAGACAATCCATCATCATCGTCTCTTGCGCCTGATTGCCATAAGGGGGAACAGATAATGGCAGTAAGTGCTGATCAAATCCGGCAAACGGCTGATCTACTTAACGGGCGGGTTATTCGCACACCAATGCTCGAGGCCCCGATGTTGTCGCGCAATCTCGGCTGTGATCTCTATTTAAAGCTGGAATGCCTGCAACACACATCATCATTCAAAGCGCGTGGTGCGTTAAATGCGATGCTTGGCCTAACCGATGAACAGCGCCGACGCGGGGTGATTGCCATGTCGGCGGGCAACCATGCACAGGCGGTTGCCTATCACGCCGAACATATGGGCATCCCCGCAACCATTGTCATGCCAGCGCAAACGCCTTTTGCCAAGGTTGCCCGCACTCGTGCCTTTGGGGCGAAGGTTGTGCTTGAGGGGCGTAATCTGAATGAATGCGAAGGTACGGTAAATGAATTGATAAAGGCCAATGGTCTGACGCTGATCCACCCTTATGACAATGAATTGGTGATGATGGGGCAAGGCACTGCCGGTCTTGAAATGCTTACCGACCAGCCGGATTTGGATATTCTTGTTGTGCCGATAGGCGGCGGCGGTTTGATTGGCGGCATTGCCACCATTGCCCGCGATATGCGCCCGAATATAAAGATTTATGGCGTCCAGACCGAACTTTACCCCAGCATGAAACTGGCCATTGCAGGCGAAGACATCACTTGCGGCGGGGAAACCCTCGCCGAAGGCATCGCGGTCAAGAAACCCGGCGGGGTCACGCTGCCGGTTGTTGACGCATTGGTTGATGATATCCTGCTGGTGAATGAACGCGCCCTTGAATGGGCTGTTGGCGCGCTTATTGAACAACAGCGCATTGTCGCCGAAGGCGCTGGTGCCGCTGGTATCGCCGCAATTTACGCCAATCCCGGCCTATTCGCTGGCAAAAAAATTGGCACAGTGATTTGCGGCGGCAATATTGACCCCCGCCTGCTCGCATCAATTCTCAATCGAAATATGGCGGTTGATGGCCGGATTGCGCGATTACGGATTGATATTTCCGATGAGCCCGGAATGCTTGCGGCAATTTCAACCAGTATTGGCAAATGCGGCGGCAATATCGTCGAGATCTATCATCAAAGGCTATTTTATGATGTACCGGCAAAGCTGGCAAAGATTGACGCCGTTGTCGAAACCCGCGGGCCTGATCATGTTGACGAAATAATTGCTGCACTCCGCGCCGCCAATTTTCAGGTTCGCCAGCTCGAAGATAGCGCCAGCTAACAAAAATTAACTGTTTATCTCGATGTTTGACCTTGATTTGCGATAGGCCTTTTGGGCACTCTAGCAAGATGGATCAGGATAAACGGTTACACCGCAAGATACCGCTTTCCATGCGGCTGAGCATGCGCAGTGACTGCCCCTATATTGAGGGTCAGACTGAACAGCGCATCGCGGTTGATATTACGGAAAACCCTAATTGTCATGATGGGCTGGCCCGCGCCGGCTTTCGGCGTGTGGAAAACTGGGTTTACCGGCCGGCCTGCCCGCAATGCACTGCCTGCCTGCCGTGGCGCGTTGACGTCAATAGATTTATCCCCAGCCGAAATATGGCTAGGATCATCAAGAAAAACAGTGATCTGACACGGCGCATATCAAGCCCAGACCCGACAACCGCGCATTACCGCCTGTTTAAATCCTATGTCACAAAACGGCATGATGATGGGCAAATGGCGCGCATGGATCAGCATGATTTTGTGAGCATGATCAATAACAGCCCGATCGAAACAGTGTTGATCAGTTATTATGACAGCGCGGATATGCTGGTTGGCGCGGTGCTTGCCGATCTTCAATCTGATGGATTAAGCGCTGTTTACAGTTTTTTTGATGCAGAGCAGAGTGATCGTTCGCTTGGCACTTTTATGGTGACCGACATGATGGACATCGCCAAGGATTTGTCGCTGGCATGGCTTTATCTTGGCTATTATGTCGCCGAAAGTCGCAAGATGGCCTATAAGGCGCGTTTTGGCCCTGCCGAAATTTTCAAAGAGGGTTTTTGGCAACCCGCCGATGGCGCCCTCACCTCGTCGGCCTAACCCGCGGCTTGGGTCATTAGGAGATTATCGTGGATACGTCTTTTGAACAATTACGCGAGGTCGATCAACCCACAATTCGCGCTAAAATCAGATCAGGTTCCTATTGCGATCACACATCCGGCCTCGCAAATGGCTTTTTGCAGGCCAATCTTGTGATTCTTGATCAATCCTATGCGCTGGATTTCATGCGGTTTTGCCAACGCAACCCAAAACCGTGCCCGCTTGTTGGCGTTACGGATACCGGATCACCGTTTATGCGAACGCTTGGTGCCGATATTGATATCCGCTCGGACGTGCCATCCTACCATATTTATCGGCACGGCGTGCTTGATGACACAGTTAGTGATATTACCGCGCTTTGGGACGATCACATGGTCGGATTTGCGCTTGGCTGCTCATTTACCTTTGAGCATGCGCTGATCCGCGCTGGTATCAAGGTTTGGCATATCGACAATGATCGCACCGTGCCAATGTTCAAAACTAACATCAAAACGATTGAAGCTGGCCCCTTTTCAGGTCCAATGGTCGTGAGCATGCGCGCAATCCCACAAGACAAGCTGGATATGGTGCGCGCGATATCTGCAACGTTTCCGATGGCGCATGGTGCGCCGGTTCATTGGGGTGGCCCAGCAGCGATTGGCATTGACGATCTTAATGCCCCTGATTGGGGCCATGCTGCGCCGGTTGGGGATGGTGAGATTGCGGTTTTCTGGGCGTGCGGTGTGACCCCGCAAGCAGCCATTCTTAACGCTAAACCACCAATATCAATCACCCACAAACCGGGTCAGATGTTGATTACCGACATCGATGAAGATGCTGAAATCCCCATCGTTAATGGGGCGCGGTAAGACAAGGGCTTTACCGCGGAACAGGATATTTCCGGCGCGTTTCTTGGTGAATTTTGCCCAAATAAAATTGATCCAGCCAAATCACGTCACCCGAACACGCCGCCCGAACACGCTAAAACGATGCTAGGTGAATTTTGCCGGACGCGGAAAGCCGTTTGGCGGCAATTTTCCAGCACCACCACGGCGCGCCAGCCAAGTCGATAGGTCGGTTTCGGTGCGCACACGCCCGCCGCCTGCCAACCAAGACAGCCCCTTTGCCCGATCAAAAACCGTGATATCGGCAAGGCCACCATCCTTAAATCTCTGTAAAATAACGCCTTTTCCGCGTCCCATTTCAGGAACCTCATCAAGGCCGAAAATAATCAATTTCCGGTTAACGCCAACCGATGCAACCGTATCGCCCGCGACAATCGCACATGCGACAGCCCTTGCAGTTCCCGAAAGATTGAGAACCTGTTTGCCATTGCGCGTTTGCGCCAAGGCGCCCTGCATATCGACCACAAGCCCATGACCGGTGCTGGCCGCAACCAGCATTTTCCCGTCACCGGCACGCAATAATTTAACGATATCGCAATCGGCAGGCAGATCAACCATTAGGCTAACCGGCTCGCCAAAGCCGCGTCCACGCGGTAATTTATCGCCTGACAGCGTGTAGAAACGGCCATTATCAGCAAATAGCAGGATTTTGTCAGTCGTTTCGGCATGCAGCACATGACCTGCTGAATCGCCTTCCTTATATTTGAAATCACTATCCAGATCCTGATGGCCGCGCATCGCCCTGATCCAGCCATTGGCCGAACAAATCACTGTAATCGGTTCGCGTTCAACCAGAATTTCAGTTGGGTCAAAATCAATTTTCGGTGCGTCTGCAAGGATAGTTTTACGCTTATCTTGTTTAATAAACGTGGCTTTCATATCCTTGATTTCTGTGGAAATAAAGGACCATTGCTTCTCCTCATCGCCAAGCAGTTCGTTCAACTCTGCCTGCTCAGCTGCCAGCTTATCACGCTCAGATCGCAGCGCCATTTCCTCAAGCCGGCGAAGCGAGCGCAGACGCATATCCAACACTGCATTCGCCTGATTTTCGGTCAGCCCAAAGCGGCGCATCAATTCGTCACGCGGATGATCTGCCTCACGGATGATGGCAATCACCTCGTCAATATTCAAAAAGACAATGAGATAACCATCAAGCACTTCAAGACGGCTGGCGATTTTGGCAAGCCGGTGGTGCGAGCGGCGTTGCAGCACAACCCGGCGGTGCGCCAGCCAAGCGTTTAATGCCATCCGCAAATCCATCACAATTGGACGGCCATTGGCATCGAGAACGTTCAAATTCAGCGGCACCCGTACTTCCAGATCGGAAAGTTTAAACAGACTTTCCATAACCACTTCAGCCTCAAGCCGTCGCGATTTTGGCTCAAGCACGATACGAATATCCTCGGCCGACTCATCACGAATATCGGCCAGCACGGGCAGGCGTTTTGCTTGCAGCATTTCGGCAAGCCGCTCAATCAATCGTGATTTCTGCACCTGATACGGGATTTCGGTCACGACAATTTGCCATGCCCCCCCCTTTTCAGTCTCAACCTCCCATTTAGCCCGAACCCGAAAACCGCCTCGCCCCGTTGAATAGGCTTCTTTGATTGATGCCTCAGGCTCGATCAACAGCCCGCCGGTCGGAAAATCAGGCCCTTTGACATAATTCATCAAGGTTTCAATCGAGGCATTGGGGTGTTTGATCAGATGCAAAGAGGCATCGGCAAGTTCGATGATATTATGTGGCGGAATTGATGTTGCCATGCCAACGGCAATGCCTTGCGCACCATTCGCCAGCAAATTTGGAATGCCAGCCGGCAACAAACATGGCTCTTCAGCTTCACCATCATAAGTTGGCCGGAAATCGACCGCATCTTCGTCAATGCCATCAAGCAACAGACGCGCCACTTCGGTCATCCGCGCCTCGGTATACCGCATCGCCGCCGCGTTATCGCCGTCAATATTGCCAAAATTCCCCTGCCCTTCGACAAGGCAATAGCGCATTGCAAATTCCTGTGCCAAGCGCACCATTGCGTCATAAATCGCCGCATCACCATGCGGGTGGAATTTACCCATCACGTCGCCGACAACACGCGCCGATTTCTTAAATCCCTGACCCGGATCCAGCTTTAGCTGGCGCATCGCAAACAACAGCCGGCGGTGAACCGGCTTTAACCCGTCACGCACATCGGGAAGCGAGCGCGACGTGATGGTTGATAACGCATAGGCAAGATAGCGTTCTGACAAGGCATCAGAAAAAGCGGTTGGTTCAATACGCCCACCAATGGGAATTTCAACATCATCACGCATAAATTGGCCTCATCACTTCATTACCTGCCGTTATAACGACTATCAACCATATCGGCTAGACGTTTACGTTGCGCTGGCAAGTCTAAATTATGCGCAGCAAAAACCCGCTTGGATAAAAAATGGCCAGTCAGATCCAGTCCGGCAATCCAGTCATGCTTGCCGCAGTCAACGCCGCCAAGAAATGCTGGCAGCATCAGCATCCGGCTAGCAAAGCTGCCAGCCTGATAGCGTGCCACCGCACCGCCTGATTTTGGGCTTACATAGGCTAAATCATTCGTTTGGCCGCTAGCGACACATCGGGCCAGATCAAGCCGGTAACCAACCGCCGCTAGCAGCCCCAATTCCCAGCGCACATAGCCTTCAATCCAGCCGGCGTTTTCATCATCCAGAACAATCAGCTCAAGCAGCGCCGCACTTCCCTCATAGAGGCCCGGCTGTGCCTCGCGCTCGGGCAAGGCGCCATCAAGCAATGCGCACATTGAGGCAACACCAGATAGGCGTAGGGGCGAATCCAGTAATAACGCTGGTATTGATTGGATCAATTCAACCTGCATCTGGCCAAGCTGTTCGCTGAGCCGCGCCCGCCAGCTGATCCGCACCCGGTTTCCTGGCTGCATAACGCCGCGCATCTTTGCTGACGTGCCGCCGCGAACCAGACCGGCATGACGGCCATAATCAGCCGTCAAAACTGATAAAATTGCGCTGCCTTCGCCATGGGGGCGAACCGAAAGAATGATCGCCTCAGCCTGCCAATCAGGCATTATAATCTAGGTCCCACAAATTATAGCGCGCCGAGTCATCCATCCAGTCTTTGCGGTACTTAACGTGCGAAAACAGATGCACCCGTCGTTCTAATGCCAGTTCCAGCTCTTTACGCGCGGCGGTACCAATGCGGCGCATGGTCTGCCCGCCCTTGCCAAGGATGATGCCGCGATGCCCCTCACGGGCGACATAGATCGACAGATGAACCTCGACACTGCCATCGTCGCGATCTTCCCAGCTTTCAGTTTCCACGGTCAATTGATAGGGCAGTTCTTGATGAAGGTTCAAAAACAGCTTTTCGCGCAGCGTTTCAGCCGCCAGCAATCGCAGCGGCATATCCGATAAATCGTCAGGATCAAACAGGAATGGACTTCTTGGCATTTTGCTGGCCAGCCATGATTTCAAATCATTAACGCCATTTCCGGTTTCGGCCGAAACCATGAAAATTCGCTCAAACTCATAGATTTTTGACATCTCGTCAGCGCGTTCCAATAAACGCTCCTGCGGTGCCAGATCAATCTTGTTCAAAACCAGCGAAGCCCGCCGCCCCGATGCGGCCAGTTTGTTCAGAATATTGCTTGTATCATCGTCAATCAAACGTCGCGCACAATCATGCAAAAGCAATAGAACATCGCCATCCTCAGCGCCTTGCCAAGCCGCCTGCACCATCGCCCGATCCAACCGGCGCTTGGGGGTGAAAATACCGGGGGTATCCACAAAAACCATTTGCACATTTTTATGCATCGCAATGCCCCGAATGCGGCTTCGCGTGGTCTGCACTTTGGGTGTTACGATTGACACTTTATGGCCAACCATGACGTTCATCAATGTTGATTTTCCAGCGTTCGGTGCGCCAATCAACGCGACAAAACCGGCCTTTGTATCGATAGGTGACAAACCTGTTGTTACCGGGGTTTCGGTATCGTCGTTGTGATCACTCATAAAGCTGAAGTCCTTTCTTGCAGCTTTTTCAGCAAGGCTGCTGCTGCGGTTTGTTCGGCGATTTTGCGGCTGCCGGCGGTGGCAATGACTGCGTCATACCCCTTTATTTTAACCTCATAGGTCATTTTTGGCGCGTGATCAGGGCCAGATTTCGCCACTTGCCGATAGACGGGCAAGCCAAGCCCGCGTTGCAGGCTCCATTCCTGTAAACTGGATTTAGCGTCTTTTTCATTGCGCGCATCAGCGGCAGTGTTTAGCGGCCAATGCCTGTTCAAAAAGGCGCGTGCCGGCAACAACCCCGCATCAAGATAGATTGCCGCCATTAAACTTTCGACAACATCTGCCAGCACTCCGTCATTCTGCGCAATATCAAACCCGTTTTGAGATTTGATATAATCGGCAAGATGCAAGGTTTTGGCTATTTCTGCCAAGGTCGACATGCGCGCCTCACCATGTAGCCGCAATGACAATGCACCCTCATCATCGTCAGGAAACGCGGCAAAAAAATGATCCGCTAACAACAGCCCCAAAACGCGGTCACCCAGAAATTCCAACCGCTCATAGCTTTGTGAAGATTCGGTACAGCTTGAATGGCTCAACGCTTCATGCAGAATTTTTCGGTCAGTGAACTGATGGCCAATGGCCTGTTCAAGCTTTTCCAGCGGGTCCGCACTCATCAAATGATGCCATCTCCAATGCGGCCATAACGGATTGCGAATGGCCATTTCCAGAATTCCCAGATCCGCGCATTGCCATTATGGCTGAAAAACAGACGGTCTGCCCGGCCCACCAGATTTGTTTCTGGCACCATACCAACTGCGGTCGTGCGGCTATCGCGTGAATTATCCCGATTATCACCCATCATGAAATAATGTCGTTCAGGAACCTCAAAAACCGGCGTATTGTCATAATAGTCTTCGTCCGAACGCTCTTGGATCAAGTGGCGCGATCCGTTTGGCAGGGTTTCCTCATAAACCTTGAAATTCATCACCGCAAAGCCGTTACCAGCTGTCGCCTGCCCTAAATATGTCCGCTTAACGGCAACATCATTGATATGCAGAACCCCATCACGAACCTGAATCCGGTCGCCGGGCAAGCCAACAATCCGCTTGATAAAAGCAACATCGGGATCGGTTGGCTGGCGGAACACAGCAACGTCACCGCGCTCTGGCGCATCCTCGAAAACACGCCCGTCAAACGGTGCGATACCAAACGGAAACGAGTAGCGCGAATATCCATATGAAAATTTTGAGACAAACAGGTAATCGCCCACAAGCAATGTTGGCACCATCGACCCTGACGGAATATTAAATGGCTCAAAAAGAAACGACCGAAACCCTAGCGCTATGAGACCAGCAAAAAATACGGTTTTGATAAGCTCAAATTTGCTTTCCTGGCGTTTTTTACTCATTTGATTTGATCCATTCAGCCGGTACGGCGCTAATCACGATAAATGCCAAGGCATAGGGTGGCTCGTCGCTAAGTGACACGGCCAGATTGGCGTTATACCCATCCGGCGTCATTGTCTCAAGCGCCGTTTTACAGCGTCCGGTCAAATTCACGATCGGCGCACCTGACGATGCGGATAGAGTTTCCGCCTCACGCCAGCCACATCCCGCCACCCCAGACGCGCTCAACGCCTTATAAACCGCTTCTTTCACGGCAAAGCGTTTGGCCAGATAACCGGCCGGATTACCGGTCTTTTCAGCGGCGTTTATCTCGGCATCGGTAAATACCCGTTTTACAAATTTATCGGGATACCGGTTCATTGCCGCCTGAATTCGGCGACTATCGACAAGATCAGTGCCAATGCCAAGGATCATGTAATCATCTGCTTTTGCGCGTCTGCCCGCGCCGCATCCATCAGGTGGCGCATTTTGGCAATCGCGGCCTCAAGACCGCAAAAAACGCTCTCACCGATTAGAAAATGACCAATATTAAGTTCTTCCATTTCCGCAATCGCCGCTATTGCGCCAACCGTATCAAATCCAAGCCCGTGTCCGGCATGCGTTTCAATACCGAGGCTTGCGCTATGCCGTGCCGCCTGCTTGATCCGCATTAACTCGCCGGGGCGACCTTGGGCATCATGACAATAACGCCCGGTATGAAGCTCGACAATATCAGCACCAATCGCCTTGGCCGCATCAATATCAGCTGGATTGGCCTCAATAAATAACGACAAACGAATACCAGCTTGCTTTAGCGGGCCAAGCATGTCAGCTAGCCTATCTTCATGCCCAACAACGGCAAGCCCGCCCTCTGTTGTTACCTCTTCGCGTCTTTCTGGCACTATGCAGGCAGCATTCGGCTTGGTTTTGAGGGCGATCGCAACCATCTCGGCAGTTGCCGCCATTTCAAAATTCAGCGGCGCGTCAATGGCCTGCCGGATCGCGGCAATATCATCATCACGAATATGCCGCCGATCTTCGCGAAGATGCGCTGTGATGCCGTCGGCCCCGGCCTTGATTGCCAGTAACGCTGCGGCGACTGGATCTGGATGCACACCGCCACGCGCATTCCGCAAGGTTGCGACATGGTCGATATTCACGCCAAGGCGTAATTGTTTAAATTGATGTTGCAAAACACCCTCGTCATTCACCGTTAAATGCCTCATTCCCGCTAACGGGCAGCCTTGTCTTTTCTCGTCAACGCGGCTCGTGCTGCGGCTTTTTCCAGCCGTCTTGCACGATGCAGCCGCCAGCCCTTTACCGCCCATAGGGTTATCAAAAAGGAAACAACCCCGGCGACCGCGCCAAGCACCGTACCACCAATTAGTAGCGGCATGAAAACCTGTTCTAGGTCACGCGACATTTCAGCCCAGCTCATTGTTCCAGAAAATGACACGAACTGCCACGCACTGTTCATAATACCAATCACCTCGTCAATTGATAAAACATGAAGACCAGCGCCATAACCAAGGCTGTGGATGATAGCAAGACCGACCTTGTAATCGGCCAGCCAAATGAAAATAAATGTCCAGGGATTGCCAAAAAAAGTACCAATCGCAGAGGCCAGAACATTGCCCCGAAACAGCATCGCCAACGCCGCTGCAAGGATAAAATGAAGTCCAAGGAACGGCGTAAATGACGCTGCAACGCCTGCGGCAAAGCCACTTGCGATAAACGCCGGCGACCCGGGCAGCCGAATAATTCGTTGAAAAAGGTATGAAAACAGGCGGCGAAAACCGCGTTCCGGCCATATAAATGCGCGCAACTGGCGAAGCATACTCAAGGGTTTACGGCGGCGAAACATTCTAACTATCCACTATAACAACAAGCCCAAGCCTAGACATTGCTTGTACGCTCGACACGTTCCACGAAATTGTTTGCCTGAAGTGCGGCAATGACGCTGCGCATGTGTTCAACATCCTTCACCTCAAGGTCAAGCTGAAAACTAAAAAAATCTGCATTTCGATCAGTCAGGTGAATATTCGAGATATTGCCGCCTTGCTGACCGATAATCGTGGCCACGGCAGCCAGTGCGCCCGGCTCGTTTGACAGCACCGTATTCAACCGCCCCATGACACGCTTTGGCCCTTCATGTTCCCAACCGACATCCATCCATAATTCAGGCATATCACTGAAATCAACGAGGGTGCCGCAATCGGCGCGATGCACCGTCACCCCTTTTCCAGTGGTAAAAATCCCAACAATATCCTCGCCCGGCAGCGGGTGACAACAACGCGCCATGGTTATGGCAATTCCCGAATTACCACCTTGTATCTTTAACATTGGTGTGCCTGATTTAGCCCGGTCACGATTGGTTTCGCCGGTTGGCCGAACCCGCTTTTTGCTTTTTGCAAGATCGGGGAACATTTTTTCGATCACCAGTTCGGGCTGCATACGCCCCTCGCCAACCAGCGCGAATAAATCTTCAGGCTTCTGCACGCCAAAAATCTCTGGAATCTTGTCCAAGGCCCGTTTTTTTAGCGGTTTATTCACCTCGACGAATGCTTTTTGTAAAATTGATTTTCCAACCCGGCTGAACTCAACCGCGCGTTCAGCCCGCACCGCACGCCGGATTCCCGACTTAGCCCGGCCGGTTTTGACAAAATTTTCCCATTCCGCAAGCGGGTGTGCCGTGGCTTTCGTAATGATGTCGATCTGATCACCATTTTCCAGTTCAGTCGCCAGTTGGCGGTTTTTCCCGTTAATGCGGACACCGCAGCATTTCTGCCCGACTTTGGAATGAACCGCATAAGCGAAATCGACCGCCGTCGCGCCTTTGGGCAAGGCAATAAGGTCACCACGCGGGGTAAAGCAAAAAACCTGATCGTGATACAAATCCATTTTCGTATGTTCAAGGAATTCTTCGGCACCCGCTTCTTCATCTAGAATACCAACTAATTCTTGTATCCATCCAAATTTACGGACATTTTTATCAGATGCGGGATCTTTATAATTCCAATGCGCCGCCACACCATACTCGGCGATCTTATGCATTTCAGGGGTACGCACCTGAATTTCGATTTTGTGATTCTCTGGCCCAATAACGCCTGTATGAAGCGATTGATAGCCATTGCGTTTTGGCGTTGAGATATAGTCCTTAAACCGCCCCATGACATTGGGATAGGCCGCGTGAATACTGCCAAGCGCACGATAGCAATCTTCCGTACTCGGCACCAAAACCCGAAAGGCCATAATGTCCGAAAGCTGATCCATCGTGACCTTTTTGCGCTGCATTTTGCGCCAGATCGAATAGGCCGATTTTAACCGACCACTGACGCTGCATTCAACGCCGCCGCGTTCGACAACATCTTGTAATTCGACGCTAATCATCGGAATTACGATTTCCGATTCCTGCACCATATAATCAAGTCGCGCCGTGATGGTTTCCGCCATTTCTTCATGTAATACACCGAACGCGGCGTTTTCCAGTGATTGCTGGAGGTTCGTGACGCCAATCCGTTCTGCCAGCGGCGCATAGATTTCCAAAGTCTCACGGGCGATACGCGCGCGTTTTTCCGATTTTGGGATATGCCAGATGGTCGCCATATTATGCGTGCGGTCAGCCAGTTTGACCAGCAGCACCCGAACATCCTCACTCATTGCCAGCAATAGTTTTCGGAAATTCTCGGCCTGCATATTATTTTGTCCGGTTTGCAGGCCAATCCGGCTTAGTTTTGTCACCCCATCAACCAGCTGGGCAACACTCGGACCAAACGCATCGCCAAGCGTGTCGAGCGTCACATCACAATCTTCAACAGTATCATGCAACAACGCGGTAATGACCGTATCAAGGTCAAGGCGCATATCCACCAGAATATTCGCAACCGCAATAGGATGGGTGTAATAAGGCTCACCAGACGCGCGAATTTGGCCGTCATGCGCCTCCATACCAAAGACAAAGGCGCGATGCAGCTTTTCGCCGTCAACCGACGGATCATAAGCTTTTATCTTTTTATAAAGATCGTCCGCTGCTTCAATCATGTTGCTGCCAAGCCGATTAGCCTTTTCCAGCCGGCAGATCCCTCAAAAAGGATATCGTGTCGCACTGGCCCTCGGCTTAATCTTCACCCTGCATTTCAGACAGGTCAACATCTTCAAAGCCGGATGGCTCTAATTCTTCAGCACTGGCAATCTGCATGCCGCTGTTTTCGCCATCATCATCGCTGTAATCACCAATCATTTCCGACAAATCAACTTCGGCCGCGATCGCCGCATCATCACGGGTTTCCTGTTCTTCACGAATGGCGACGCGCTGCAGCTTTTTGATCAAGCCTTCCCCAAGCACCCCAAGGTCAACCGTTTCCGCGGCGATTTCACGAAGCGCAATCACCGGGTTCTTGTCGTTATCACGATCAATGGTCGGCAAATCGCCTTTCAAGATGCCACGTGCACGCTGCCCAGCAGTCAATACAAGGTCAAACCGATTGGGGATTTTCTCAATACAATCTTCAACGGTAACGCGTGCCATGGTTATCTCCTCAATGTTGGGTGAAAAAATGGTGGACCCTAATTGCAACACACCAGTTTGGCCAGAGCCCAGCCTGACATACCATGCCGGATACGCCACTCATCCCCTAAATTCGGTAAAATATATACGGGGCTTAGCGCAAATTTGCAATCTGGACAAGCAAAAAGCGGCATTTACAACACCCAACTGGTCGACGATTAATCAGCAAGCCTGATTTGTTGCTCGGCAGGAATATTTTTGATTAATGCCGCGATGGTGATGCCGGTAACGGGATGCACCCAGTCGGGACATAACTCATTTAACGGCAGTAACACAAAAGCACGCTCATGAAGTCTTGGATGCGGCAGTGATAACACCTCGCTTTCATGCACCAACCCGGCAAAATCGAGTAAATCGAGGTCTAGCACCCGCGCCGCGTTGCGCACACCGCGCACCCGACCAAACCGGCGCTCGATCCGATGAAGCGCCGCCAGAGTTTGCACTGCGTCAAGTTCGGTTTCCGCAGCAGCAACAGCATTCAGATACCAAGGCTGATCAGACATCGGCACGGGCGCTGACTCGTACCAATTTGATATCGCCGCAAGCCGCAACCCTTCACCTGCAAGCGCGGCAACGGCTGCAATACAACCATCGCGCGGACTGTCATATCCCTCTGGCGTCAGATTTGCCCCCAAACCAATAAAAAGCCGCGATATCATCCCTTGTCCTTACACAATCTTGTTAAACGCGCCGGTAACCGAGGTGTTTGGCCCCTCGTGATTAGCATAAATCACCACGCTGATCAGCCACCAAATGCCGGATATCACAAAAACAGAAATTGGTGAAAAACTAAGTATAAAGAGTTCAAAAACCTCTATTTTACGCGCTTTTTCCTTGAAAAATCCTAAGCGGTGCGGTTCGATACAAGGATTATGGTTAAGTATGAATTTGTAAATTATTGATCTATGGAATGCACAAATGAACTTTGAAAAAACTGCACTTTTTATTGATGGCTCAAACTTTTATGCCGCAACACGATTACTGAACATGGACATCGATTACGCTAGACTGCACCAGTATTTTAGCCAAGATGCCAATCTGATCAGGGCCTATTATTACACCGCCCTGCCCGAAGATCAGGAATTCTCGCCATTACGACCGTTGATTGACTGGCTCGATTACAATGGGTTTGCCGTCGTTAGCAAATTAACCCGTGAATTCACTGACCCTGAAACCGGTAAAAAACGCACCAAGGGCAATATGGATATGGAACTGGCGCTTGATATGCTAAAGCTGGCACCGCATATCGACCATGCGATTCTGTTTTCGGGTGATGGTGATTTCTGCCGGCTTCTTGAGGATGTGCAAGGCATCGGTGTTCGGGTTACGGTTGTCTCGACGACCAAGACATCGCCGCCAATGGCAGCTGACTCCCTGCGTCGGATGGCCGATGTTTTTATCGAAATGGATAATATTCGAGATCAGATTGCGCGCCCACCACGTGCAAATGAGGCGGTATCGGCCTAGCCAAATATTAGATTGCTAGTTATTTCGGGTTCGCAACAGGCGCGCCTTATCGCGATTCCATGTCCGGTCCTTGTCGGCCTGTCGCTTATCCTGCTTTTTGCGTCCTTTTGCCAAACCAATTTGAATTTTGGCAACGCCGCGATCATTGAAATACATTGCCAGTGGAACAAGCGTCATGCCCTCGCGCCGGATTAGCCCCAGCATGCGGTTGCGCTCACGCACCTTAACCAGCAATTCACGCGGGCGTTTTGGCTCATGGTTTACGCGCGCAGGCTCATAAATCGGGATGTTCGCGTTGAACAGCACCAGCCGCCCCCGATCTTCGCCAGCATAAGATTCGGCGATACTGGCACGGCCATTGCGTAAAGATTTGACCTCGCTACCGAGTAAAATCAGTCCAGCTTCGACCTTTTCCTCAATCTGATACTCATGCCGCGCCTTACGGTTTTCCGCAATTCGTCCGGTAGAGATTGTGCCTTTGGCCATGATAGATCCAATCACGCTGACAAGATGCCAGCAATGCCGTTAATTGAGCAGGCCAGCGCTGCGCAGAGCAGCCTCGACACGGGCTTTACTGTCTTGGGCAATTTCGCACAGCGGCAAGCGGGTTTCGCTTGAACAAATCCCCAGCAATTCTGCCGCATATTTGACCGGGCCCGGGCTTGCCTCACAGAACATCGCGTCATGCAACGGCATCAGACGCTCATTGATGCTCTGGGCGGTTGCAATATCGCCAGCTGCCCAAGCAGCGTGCATTTCACTAAGCAGCTTTGGCGCAATATTTGCCGTGACCGAAATACAGCCATGGCCGCCAGCTGCGAGATATGGCAATGCGGTGGCATCTTCACCCGATAATTGGGCAAAATCTGCGCCAAGCAGATTACGGATGCGGGTCGGACGCCCAACATCGGCAGTGGCGTCCTTAATTCCATTAATATTGGCATGATCTGCCGCCAGACGCGCTAATGTCTCGTCATTAACCTTAACGATCGACCGGCCGGGAATATCATAAACAATCACCGGCACGCTTACCGCCTTGGCGACCGCAGAAAAATGCTGGTAAAGCCCATCTTGCGTTGGCTTGTTATAATAGGGGCTGACAATCAACACCGCGTCAGCACCAGCGGCCGCGCCATGCCGTGCAAGCCTAACCGCCTCGGCGGTACTGTTCGATCCCGCCCCAGCGATTACGGGCACACGGCCTGCCGCCTGTTTGATACATAGTTCGACTACAACATCATGCTCTTCATGCGACAATGTTGGCGACTCACCTGTTGTGCCAACAGGGATCAGGCCTGCAGTACCATTTTCTATCTGCCAGTCAACCAGCTTGCAAAATGCGTCCTTGTCCAACTGCCCGCCTTTAAATGGCGTGACAAGGGCTGTGCAAGATCCAGAAAAAACTGCTTTTGTTGGTGCTGGTGACATTATTCTTCTCCCTGCGGCGTGACGCCGAATTCCATATTTCGGTAAAATAGGCATGCCGCCAGATAAACACAAGTCATCAATCATCTGGGCCGATAACCATTATGCTGTTCAAAATGTTAATTAGCTTCCCGCGCGCGCCAAAGACAATTTTATCGGGCGGCGCAAATTGCCGTGTCATCTGCCTCAATTGACGCGGTTTGCGAAAGCCTCTAACTTTTGCTGCTGTCGGGTCTAGCTCGGCTTACCTTTTTCATTTCGAAAGTCCGTCAATGTCACAAACACCCCTGCTGCCACAAACGCCTGAGGGCGCATTACAGATTGATATTGCCACCATCGAAGCGGCGGCAAACCGTATCCGTCCCCATATTTTCAAAACCCCATTGCTGGAGTCACCACGGCTCAATGATTTCCTCGGTTTTCGGCTTTTAATCAAGGCTGAGGCGTTGCAGCATACCGGATCATTCAAGCTACGCGGCGCAACAAACGCGGTCTGGAGCCTTGGCGATGAGGTTCGTCACGTTGTTGCCTTTTCCAGCGGAAATCATGCCCAAGGCGTCGCGCGCGCGGTGACAACCCGCGGCATCAATGCCACCATTATCATGCCAGCCGATACCCCAGCCACAAAAATTGAGGGAACCAAGGCCTATGGCGCCGAAGTTGTAACCTATGATCGCTATTCAGAATCTCGCGAAGATATTGGTGCTGCACTCAGCCAGAAATTGAATGCTGACCTTATAAAACCCTATGATGATGTGCGGGTAATCGCCGGTCAGGGCACTGTTGGTATGGAAATCGCCCACCAAGCTGCCACGATGGGAATTGTGCCTGATGCTTTGTTATGCTGTTGCGGCGGTGGCGGCCTGATCGCCGGCACTAGTATCGCGCTTCACGCGCATTTTCCCGACACAAAGATTTGGTGCGCTGAGCCCGAATTTTACGATGATACGAAACGCTCACTGGAAAGCGGCGAGCGGCAACGCGCCCAGACCGAAAAAACGTCTATTTGTGACGCTATTGTTACGCCAGAACCCGGCGTGTTAACCTTTCCGATTAACCGCACACATTTATCAGGCGGCGCCGTTGTTAGTGATGAACACGTGCTTAAAACCGTTGCAACATTGTTCAAGCATCTTAAAATTATTGTTGAGCCGGGCGGCGCAGTTGCGGTTGCGGCGGCATTGACTGGACAAATTCCCAAAGACGCACAAACAATTGTTGCGGTTGCTTCAGGCGGTAATATCGACGCCGATATGTTTAAACGCGCATTGGACGCAAAACCGTTTTTCTAGGCTTTATCTGCCGTGATACTGAAAACCGCTAGAAATCAGTTGGGGCACCACCTTCAGCCTTGCGCCGGTCAATAAAGTCAAGCAATTCATCATGGATAGCAGGGTCCATTGGTGGCGGGGTATATTCATTCAAAACCTGTTTGAACTGAGTGTTGGCACGCTGATGCGCCCATAGGCTGCCAGCCTCTTGCCATGTCTCATAATTGCGCCAATCGGATAATAGTGGCGTGTAAAATGCCTCGCGATACCGTTCTTGGGTATGCTCGCAACCAAAGAAATGGCCATGCGGTCCAACCTCGTCAATTGCGCTAACCGCAAGAGTGGCATCATCAACAATGATCGGTTTTTGCGCATAGATGATCTGCTGCAACATTTCGCAATCAATGATGAACTTCTCGAAACTGGCTGACAGCCCCCCTTCCATCCATCCAGCGGCATGATAAATCAGGTTTGCCCCACCCGAACAGCTGCCCTGTAATGAGAAAGCCGATTCCCAGATCGCCTGCGCATCAGGGGCGTTAGCCGCATTCGCGTTTGACGCACGAAATGGTAAATTATAATGGCGTGCCATTTGCCCGGAAATCTGCATCGCACGCATATATTCCGGCGTGCCAAACGCCGGGGCGCCCGTTTTCATGTCAACATTACTGGTAAAAGCACCATACATCACCGGTGCACCAGCGCGCACTGACTGCAACAAGGCAATTGCGCCAAGCGCCTCGGCATTTTGCTGGACAATTGCACCAACAATTGTAACAGGTGCCATCGCACCAGCCAGCGTAAAGGGCGAGATTACCACCATCTGGCCCCGCGCTGCCATGCGCATTGCCCCGTCGAGCATCGGCCAATCATGCTTTAGCGGCGAGGTCGAGTTGATATTGGTAAACATACGCGGGCTGGCGTCAAATTCCTCATGGGTCAATCCGGCTGCGATGCGCACCATCTCCATCGCATCCTCAATCCGTTCGGTGCCAAGCGAATAGGCATGAACTACCTTATCAGTCAGCACCAGCTTGTCAAAAAGGCAATCGAGATGCCGAACCGACGGGTGCATATCCAATGGTTCAACCGGATAACCGCAACTAAAATGAATGCAGTTATAGCTTTGCGCTAACTTGATAAAGTTTTGAAAATCGGTGCGTGTGCCCGGACGCCGCCCATGATCTATATCCATGACATTTGGCGGCGATGCCACCTGTCCAAAATTAAAATGCCGCCCGCCAAACGTGATGGTGCGATCCGGGTTTCGCGGTGTGATCGTGATATGCGATGGCGCCCTTGCCACCTGTTGTATCACCCAGTCACGATCCATGCGCACCTGCTTGGTGCTGTAATCGACACTGCAGCCTTCCTTGGCCAAAATATCGAGCGCCGTATCGTTCAAAAACAAAATGCCGATATCTTCGAGAACCCGCATACTGGCATCATGGATCGCCGCAACGCCGTCCGCATCAATCGGCTCAATTGGTGAGTCACTATAACGCGGCGGTGCCCAATCAAGCTGGTCGGCTAGAAACGACCGCGCATGTGCATTTGCTGCATTATGCTTACGTTTCGACAAGCGTTTGGACGCTGGCTGATTAGGTTCAATCATCGACACCTCATGCGTTGCTGAAAACGCTAGCAGTCGTCAGCAACAACATCATCCAAAAACAGACCAGGCATAGTCAAAACACGCCCCCCTGAATTCGGCTATCGCGAAGCAAGTGTTTTGACGATAAGTTAAAGCCAGACTCTTTTACTCAGCACAAATTATCGGTGCCAATGCGGTTTAGGTAATAGCTACGATCGTTTATATCGTCGACCTTTCAGCTTATAATGCGCAATTGGTCGAGATTTCCCATTTTGGTGGCCTTCACGCCAGTCTATTGCCAGAAGCACATGGCGAAAAAAACGCGGTGGAACAATGCAAATCCAACTGATAGCGTAAATTCCACCAGGCCTCGCAAAGAGCAAAAACAAGTCCCCGGCCCCGGCTCACTGTGGCGAGCCTTTTCTCCAAGCACTTACACAAATGGAACAGGTTAACCTGTTCTAGGAAGGCGTAGCCAGCCGCCGCGCACCACGCGGGTCAATCCAGCCGATTGAGCCATCATCGCGAATATGCACAACATTCAGGCCAAAATGGCCAGCATTACGGAACATCAGCATATTCGTTCCACCAAGTTCAAGCCGCATAACCGCCTGCTCAACGGTCAGCACCTCAATGTCATATGACAGTTCAGCAACCACCGGCAAAAGGTCATCCTCTTCCACTCCCATTTCGGGCAATTGAGACGCACCGGCGTAAACCGCCATCCGCGCAATATCAATATCATCCTCTTCGGCATGAGTAAGTGCACCACGGTGATTTTTCAGTCGTCTTTTATGCCGCCGCAACCTCTTTTCAGCATGTTCGATCGCTGCGTCAAGTGCCGCATGCGCGTCAGCCGCTCGACCGGTCGCCTCGAGCTCCATTCGGCGTGATAGCATCACACGGGTTTTAACCGTGAAACCCGAATCAGCCTTTTCCAAAGTTACGTGGCCGCTTACGGCATTGTGAAAGTATTTTTCGACAACATTGTTTAGGGAAACATGTGCATGCTCCTGAAAAGCAAGCCCTGTATCCATATTTTTTCCAGAGATACTAATTTGCATGATAAAAACCCCCCCGATCTTTGGCCAAAAAGGGCCAGGCATCAACGCTAGCTGGAACTCGCGTGGATCAGGCACCATTCTCAAAAACGCTTGTATAACGTGGTCACAAGCTGATGAGCGGAGCAAGAAAACAACGCTCCAGAAACCAAGCTTGCCAAGCTTTAAGCAAACTGACAAGCGACGAACCAAATTATTTTTCTAGAACCTCTACCCGCAACCCGATTGATAAGCGACCATGACGAACCCGATCTACACCATGCAACGGCCGTGCAGCCTCATCATCACGACCGGCAAATTGCGATGCCGATAGTAAAACGATGCGTCCCGGCCGATCATCAATTACATGACGCACTTCGCCGCTGCGGGTTTCGGTCGCAAATAATCTTGACTGACCAGCCAGCGTAACAATTACCACGATATGGCGATATCGCAATCCGTCACGGTGAATGCCGATGCCTCTTGATTTGGGGGCATAGCGCTGAATGGCAAAATCATTAAATCTGAACACCTCGCAGAATGGTGACTGCGGCATCATTTTTCCTGCCTGATAAAGCCCGGTTTCCAAAAAATGCGCAAACTCGTCAAATGCCCCCACGCGCGGTGCCGGAAAACAGATGTCAAAATCCTGCACGGTCTGACGGCCTCGATAATTTACTTGAGGGCGTGCGGTTCGAAACTCCTGATCTTGGGCTAGGTTACGAAGACAGGCCAGCTCATTATCACGAAGATAGGCAAAACTGACCCACCTCCGATTCGGCCTTGCTAAACGGACCAATGCTTGCCGTAAAATAACAAGCCTCTCCGGATCAAGCGTAAACATTGGTGTTGCAGCCGACATCAGCGGCGCTACTCGGCATCACTGCATGTTGCAGCCTTACCATTCAGCGCCGTTTCTCCCGGAATAAAACTCACTGCAGTTTTACATTTGGCACAAACAAGACCTGATTTACGCCGGTGGCGCTCTATAGAAAAACAGCCATTTGGACATTGCATAATCCACCGCGCGCGAGAAAAGCTTAGCGTATGACAGCGCGTGGCAGTACAGCCTATTTCACGCGCTTTTTGACGCCAGACCGCATCATGCCCATGGTGCGGCCCAACAAGTGCATGTGCGATTTCATGCAGGATTGTATCGCGGATATGCGCTTTATCAGCATTGCGGACATAAAGCCGCGACAGGGAAATAACCTTGGTATTGTAATCGCATTGTCCAGCGCGACGACGCGCATGATCCAGCTTAACCCGCCAACCGGTCAGCCCATATTGTTGCATCAATTCTGTGGCAGTCTCAATTGCGTCTCCTAGCGGGCGATACACCGCCTGATCAGGTTCCAGCGCGGCTTTGGTTTCGGCTGTTGGCGCGGCAGGATTATTGGCATGTGCGGCGCGCTCAAAAAAATCCGTAATACGCCGCCTAAACATGATCAAAGCCAACGCTGCCAGAAAGCACCAAAACTGGGGCAAAACCAGCCGGGTCGAAACCAGCTGCCGCAATGTTGGTCGCTGAACAGGCTTGCTGTAACTTTGCTGCTTTAATGACTTTCATGTCTCGCCAACCAGCCGACAACCCTACTGGCTGCCGGTATCCATGCCAGTCCCGCGATGAGATAAAACAGAAAATCAAAAAACATATGAATATCGGTTACCATATCTGCAATCTGCATAACCAAACCGACATAGATAATCAATGCCGGCACAAGCCCAATTGCAACGGTCAAATGCCGCCAACGTGTCATATCTGTCTCTCCTGTGCAATGGCCCCTTGCAAAGCGAATAAGTGCAGGCACCCTTCATTTCATTATGCAGTTCTCAGCCAAAGGCAGCAACGAACAATTTGTCGCCCATCAGCAATAAATGGGCGTAGGAAGCGTGATAAACAGATGATCAGGCGAGATTTGATTTAGCTTTCACCTAAAACAAATACCAATCGGTATCGCGCCGGTGAGCACCACTGTCGATGTGATGCTATCAGCAGTGAACAACCCCAGCTACTGGTAAAACAGTATTTTTGTGAGGTTCATTAACGGGAAATAGAGGGTCATCGTACCAGCACTCCCAACGCACAAGACACTTCGATCGCTATCACAAAACCAATACACTCCAAATTCTTTTGAACAAAGTTCGCTGATGGCATCGTCTTGTTGTGACGCAGCACAGTTTCAACTTGGTTTAAGGAGTCGCGCTGCGAAACGCATGATGCCCAGCAAAAAGCTTTTCCAACCTAAAACAAAAACATTAAAACCTGACGTTCCAATGGCTGGCCTTATTAATCGGCTCAAAAAATTCCATGTATTCACCGGTAAATGTTAAAAAAAAAATTAAGTAGACTATTCGCAAGAATCAAATAATGTTTCTACGTTTGGTGTGCATAAAGCACTTAAAAGGGAATCGTGGACTTTAAACACGAGCTGCCCTTTGCAACTGTAAGCAGTTAGCCTGTCTTGTGAGTCCACTGCCCCATCAGGGTGGGAAGGAAAGACCAGGTGATGAGCTGCTAGCCAGGAGACCTGCCAAGCGTGACAACCGTGTTGCTTTGCAAAGGGCTGAGCTGACAGCGGCATACCCGTAATGGTGTCAACTTTGATTGGTTAGCTTTGGTGCTAACTGAAACGTGGACCCAATTGAGCTCAAAAAGCTCAATTAGTGCGGGAGAATATAGATGAACAGAAGAAAAGTAAGCCTAACAGCAGCCGTATTATCACTGTTGGCAACCAGTGCTGGCGCCCAGGAAACATTTGAACTTGATGATATTATAATATCTGGGGGAAATAATCCGGTTTCCTCCGCGCATATCGCAACGCCACACAGCATTATATCACAACAAGATATCGTAGAAGCAACAGATAAAAACATTGCGCAACTCCTGAGAGCCATACCTGGCCTAAATGTTAGCAGTACTGGCAGCGCCACCAACCAAGTTAGAATAAGAGGAGGAGAAGGAAACCACATTTTAGTTCTGATTGACGGGATAGAAGCTGGCGGCGGTGCGGATGACGAATATTACTTCTCTGGCATTTCTGCCTCACAGGTTGAGAGGATAGAAATCATGAGGGGACCTCAGACCGTGTTCTTTGGTCCATCGGCCTCATCAGGAGTGATAAACATCATAACGAAAGCTCCATCAAGGGAACAGTTTACAGCTTTAGAAATGGGCGCGGGCAAACAGAACTTTATTGATTTCAGCCAAAACTTTTTAATTGGAAAAACTCAAGCCCTAATTTCTGCAAGCATTGAAGAAGATCAGGGCCACGATGCTTCGTATTTAAGTGGCGACAAAGATGGCATAAAAAGAGACACACTCCGATGGCGTTCAAACAGCACAACGGATAACGGTACGGATATAAAATTCAATCTCCGTATCGCCAACGAAACCTATGATTATGACGGGGTTGACTATACTCCTCAATCACACCTCGATTACGTAATTGACAAACCATACACCGGCAAACGAGACGAAATGCTCGGCGGGCTGAACATAAAAAGGTTGTTTAATGGTGGTCGCTCGTCGCATGAACTAAGCCTCAGAAGCACTCAATACAAGAGTTCAATAGATGAAAATGGTGTAAGCACTGCGACCGCCAATATCACCAGCTGGACCATGAAATACCATCTTCACAGATCCTTCCAGGGAGGCAGCCTGAATGAAGCAACCACAAGTGGTTCATTTATTGTTGAAAAATCTATAGACAAAAATAATTTGGCTCCCGCCCTCAAGCGAGAGCCAATTGCTTTTGGTCTTGAATTTAGACATCGATTTCCAGACGCAACCTCGCTACAAGCGGGATATCGGTCAGAAAGTAGTGAGCAGTTCGCAACTGCAAAAACATGGAAACTGGCTGCATTGAAGCCGCTATCTGACAACACCACGATAACGTTCGACTCAGGCACTGGCGTAGTAAACCCAAGTTATTGTGAAATTTACGGAGGGCCCGCTTGTTATGACACGACCGGCAACCCTAATTTAAAGCCAGAGAAGAATCTCAGTTATTCCCTTGGCGTGAAGCAAGGATTCTCATTAGCCAAAAGCACACTCAAAATCACAGCATTCAAAGAAACCCTTACCGATGAAATAAAAGCGGGGCCTTGGCCAGCCTATTTCCCAACAAACTTATCGGGAAAAAGTAACAGGCATGGCGTGGAATTAGAGTTTCAAGCATATCCATCTGAAAAAACATCAGTCCATTCAAACTATACCTATGTTATTTCGCGAGACGCTAATAAGGAAATAGAGGTTCGCCGTCCACGGCACGAATTGTTCATAAGAGGCCAGTATTTTTGGGGTTCTAACGACGGCATAATAGAACTGAACTTAAAAAATATTGCTGGAAATCGTGACATTTATCCAACAGACTACGCGTCCCAAAAAATGCCCGACTACACTATTTTCGGCCTGAAATCATCCTGGAATTTTAATGGTATTAGGTTTGGTGCAGGAATATCAAACCTGTTTGACGGCAATAGTTCAGACACATGGGGTTACCGCAATCCAGGGCGATCATTCTACCTAACAGCTGCTTCAAGATGGTAGGAACAACATGATAAGATCATTATCGAACATAACCTACATATTGTTTTTCATTTGCTTGATCAGCTTTCCATTGGTCGTGTCAGCCTCAGATAAAAACGGGAACCAACCAGCTCGCGTCATAACAACCAACATCTGCATAGACTCGCTAGTTGTGGCGCTTATCGGCACAAAAAACTTAATTGCTGTATCCGCTCTTGCGGATGACACTCGTTACTCGCACATCAGTCATCAAGTTAGTGATTTACATAAAGTTACCTTCAATGCAGAGGCAATTTACGCACTGAGACCATCATTGGTCTTAGCTTCAAATTTTTCATCAGCAAAAACAAAATTTGCTCTTGAAAAACTTGGAGTGGAGGTACGACTCATCGACTTTGCAAGGTCGATTAATGATATCGAAAAGAA
>Ga0181596_10000273_pt1 | contig 52950 bp, 60 predicted proteins | sample 041ome_6_FD_148655 | JGI IMG/M metagenome (GOLD analysis project Ga0181596, IMG submission 148655) | Coastal salt marsh microbial communities from the Groves Creek Marsh, Skidaway Island, Georgia - 041402US metaG (spades assembly) | ecosystem: Environmental > Aquatic > Marine > Intertidal zone... | reverse complement strand
TTGACCCCATGACGACAGCACCTGGTTTATCTACTATGGACAAAAGAGTTGCTTCAGGTCATCAAACCCAAGACCCACTAACTAGAGGATATAGGGTTTATTATGGGGAGTCGGTTGTTCGAGAAGAAGATATGGAGGACGCTTTTGGTTATGATGAAACAAAATTTATGGACGCCGTAGAAACTATTGAGTATTTCGTTGACGAGCTAGATTTTAGTGAAAGGGATGCTGAGGATAGAGCGTCTGAAATGGGTAAAGACCCCGAATTAGATGATACTTCTAAATTTAAAAAATTTAAGAATTTTGTCATGAAGGGTAGATTAGTCGAAAAAGAAAGGTCTTTTACCAAAGAAGACGTACAAAAAATGGCAGAAGAAATACTAATCCAAAAATCTGATGATTTAGGAATCACATCAAAAGACGATGAAGATGTTTCACCTATTATAAAAAGAAATATAAAAGCCTTAAAAAACATGGCAGATGCCGAAGGTATCTCAATACCTAAGCTAATTAAGATGTTTAAAAATGAATAAGGATTTATACCATAGAAAGGCAAAACTACCCGATTCATTAAAAAACCATTTACAAAAGTCTTTTGAAATGGTTGAGGGAGATAGTAATACTGAGGGTTATAATCGTAACAAAGAGTTACGAGAGACCGGTATTGTTAGTTACCCTGTCATTAAAAGAATTAAAAATTGGTTTGATTCTTACAATGGTGACGGTAAGGATAGTCCATACATTTTAAATGGTGGTGACAGAATGAATAAATGGTGTAACCATGTTTTAGATGGGTGGAGAAAAACATTAGACAGTGGAAAAACTGTTAAATCAGATACAGGTATGGAAAATCAATTTATAGATTCCCATGAAAAAGATGGTATTGTGGTTAACCCTCATGATAAACACGAAAAAGGAATAAATAAATTCGACACCTCAATTACTGAGGAAATAAAAAAAATAAACCAACTATTTAAATCAATAAAATAATGGCAACTCAAAACGATAGACTAGATTTCGAACAACCGAAAAACCAATTATCTGCAATTGCAGAAGCAGAAAGAGCTAAGTTATTCCCAAAAAATGATTTCTCACCGAGGTCAGATAAATACTCTCCGGTACACCCTGATGCGGTAGCAGATGGTGATGAGATTGGTAGAGGTACGGGAACATTCTTAGATGTATATAACGAAAACGCAGGTACGTCCACTGATGTATTTGAAAGAAAAGATGACATAAAAATCAATAAGTATAATTCTAAACAACCGTATACCATAGAAGGATGAAATTAATAACAACGTTCAAATCTTTATTGACAGAAGTCGCTTCATTGGGGGATATTCAAGACTCAATAAAGAAGAGAATTGTTGTTACAATTTATTATGATGGTGATATACCAGGAGGTAAAGGTTATAGAAGAATTGAACCCGTGTGTGTTGGGTATAGTAAAGCAGGTAATCTTGTGGTTAGAGCTTGGGATATTGATGGAGCCTCTCATACCTCATCAATCGGTGAAAAACCTTTACCTGGTTGGAGATTGTTTAGGGCGGATAAAATCTTTACTTACCAACCAACCGCAGATACCTTTAATGAAGTAAGACCCAACTATAACCCTAACGGAGATAAAAGTATGGAAAGGGTCATATTAAATGCAAAATTTAACGTAGAACCAGATGAGTGATTTAATGCAAAAATTAGCAATGTCTAAAAAAATAATGGATAAACACAATGAAGTTCCTAGAGGGCAGACAGGAGGTTTATCAACGGTTAACGAGAATACTAATGCGAAATATAACATACCACAAGACGTATTATCGGAATCTGCACCTCAACAACAACCAAATATCCAAAATACTATCTCAACTAAAACGGTAACAAATGATGCAGTACTTAACTCTAAGTTACCCGACGAGATTAAAAAACTTATGCTTGAGAACCCGATTGTACAACCACAAATGAACGGAGCAACACTTTCTAATGATGTTATAGAAGGAGCAGTAAGACTAATGAACAATGGGACTACAAATACACAAGTAACACAAGAATCTACCAACACAAAAACATCCAATAATGATTTAAAACAGATGATAAGAGATGTTGTTAGAGACACTGTAAGAGATGTGGTAAAAGAGGAATTAACTAATGCAGGTCTAATAAGTGAAAGTAGTCAAAAAACAAATGAAACTTTATCATTAAGAGTGGGTAAACATATTTTTGAGGGTAGAGTCACAAAAATCAAAAAAGTCAAACAATAACTTTTCTTATAAAACATTATTTACTATACTTTTTCTAAACTGAATAAGTATGTCAAAAATTAATGTTTTAGTTTTACCATCTGACCGTACAGGTGTTGGTAAATTCAGGTCTGTTGACCCCCACGTATATCTACAAAACCATTATTCTGAAGAATTCCACGTAGATATTGATTACGAACCAAAAATCAACGATGAAAACTACTGGAAAAAGTACCAAATAGTACATTTTCACAGAGTTATCGGTAGAGATTACGTAAATTCCCCTAAAATTATTGAACAATTAAGTAAATGGGGAATAGTCACTATTTGTGATATCGACGACTATTGGTCTCCAGGTAAAGAACATCCCGCATATGACTTAGTTAAAAAAAATAATTTAGAGTTTCATATACAAGAAAATATAAAAGCGGCTCAGTACGTAACTACTACAACTACTTTATTTGCTGAAGAGATTAAAAAAATCAACAAGAACGTATTCGTACTACCAAATGCAGTAGACCCTGAAGAGGAGCAATTTAAAGCAAAGACAGAAGAATCCGAAAAATTACGTTTTGGTTGGTTAGGTGGCTCATCTCACTTACACGATTTAATGTTGTTAGATGGTACGGTCAGTAAATTAATTGAGTTCAAAAACGAATTTCAAATGTATGTGTGCGGATTTGACACAAGAGGTACTGTAACTGAAATCAATCCTCAAACGGGAGAACAAAAACAAAGACCTATTAAACCACACGAAACTGTGTGGAAGAAATACGAAGAGATTTTCACTAATAATTATAAAACATTAAGTGAAGACCATTACAACTTTTTAATGAAGTTTGAGGTAGACGGTGATTATTCTGATAAGGATGCATTTTATCACAGAGTGTGGACACAACCGGTTACGAGCTACGCGAAAAACTATACCAAATTTGATGTGTCATTAGCACCTATTAAAGATACTATATTTAATAGAATGAAGTCACAACTTAAGGTTATTGAAGCAGGATTTTATAAAAAAGCATTAATCGCTTCTGATGTTGGTCCATACACAATTGATTTAAACCACGCTCTTGATAAAGGAGAATTCACTAATGGTAACGCTCTTGTTGTTGATAAACACAGAAATAAATCTGATTGGGCAAAATATATTAAAAAGTTAATTAAGAACCCTTCTTTTGCCGAGGATTTGGGGGAGAGGTTGTATGAGACAGTTAATGGAACTTATGACATGAAAACTGTAACGAAGACTCGTTCAGAAATTTATAAAGAATTAGTAAGATGATTGAAGTACCACTAAATAAACTTTTATTTTTTGATTTAGAAACTGTAGGAATCGAAAAAGATTATACTACACTAAATAACAAAAATCCTGAGATGGGTCGACTTTTTGAAAGTTACCGTAATTGGTTTGAGAAGAGATACCCCGATGATGTAGGTAAATCACTTGATGAAATTTTTACTAATCACGCGGCATTAGTATCTGATTTTTCTAAAATTATCGTGGCGTCATTTTCATTTATAACCCCTAAAGGTGAAATACATACAACCACTTTTGCTGAAGACGATGAGAAAAAATTATTGTTAGGTGTAAAAGACTTATTAAACAAAGTTTTAAAATTAGACTTTCACCTTTGTGGACATAACATAAAAGGGTTTGATATGCCGATGCTATCAAAGAGATTTGTAGTTAATGGGATTAAACCACCAAAAATATTACCATCATTAGGTACTAAACCGTGGGATTTAAAAGCGGTAGACACTAAAGAGTTTTGGCAGTTTGGTTCATTTAACTCACCCGCTTCTTTGGATTTAATGTGTGTCGCTTTAGACGTACAAAGCCCAAAAACAGGTGAAGTTTCAGGTAACTTAGTGCATGATACCTACTGGAATTCTAATGGTTTACAACCTATTGCGGATTATTGTGAAAGAGATGTAAAAGTATTAGTGGATGTAATGAAAAAAATATACGATTTAAAATGATAGGAAAATTTAACGAATTTAAAGACAGTTTAAAAACACTTAAGGAACTTGAGTCTAAACTAACCAACGTGGACATGTCCGACCCTACTGAAATGCTAAAGAATTTAGGTATAAACATAGATGAGATTGAAAGTAATTTTAACGAGGAGTATGAGATACCTAAAATAACTTTAAATTATGTTTACAAATCAGACAATCAAGAACCTGAATACGCATATTCAACAGACTCAGGATTTGATTTAAGGGCTAACGAAACCGTTAATTTAGAACCTTTCGGTAGAGCGTTAGTACCAACAGGACTATTCTTAGATGTGCCCGAAAGATGTGAAATACAAGTGAGACCTAAGAGTGGATTAGCAATAAAAAGAGGATTATCAGTATTAAACACACCTGGTACCGTAGATTATGGTTATACAGGAGAAATTAAAGTTATTATTTTTAATTTTAATAATGAACCACAAACAATTTATAAGGGTGATAAAATTGCTCAAGCAGTTGTTTGCCCCGTGGCTCAAGGTAATCAAGTAAATCTAGTTAAAGTAGAGTCAATAAAAGAAAAAGACCGAAATGATAATGGGTTCGGGTCTACAGGAAATTAATTAATTATGAAAAAAACAATCGAATTAAAGACAACAACAAATGATGAGGGATATGCGAATAGTCCTACATTACCCGATGGATTAAAAAACTATCTAATAGATATTGATGGTACAATCACTGATGATGTACCTAACGAGGAACCTGAACGTATGAGACAAGTAATACCTTATGAGGGGTCGGTTGAGACTTTAAATAGATGGTTTGATGAAGGTCATATTATAACTTTCTTTACGTCACGTACAGAAGAGGTAAGAGAAATTACCGAAGAATGGTTGGATAAGTGGGGATTTAAATATAGTAATTTATTAATGGGTAAACCTCGTGGTGGTAATTATCATTGGATAGATAATCATATTGTTAGAGGAACAAGATATAAAGGTCAGTGGACTGAGTTAACACTTAAGACATTAGAGATAGAAGTATTTGACGACTAATGATAACCATCGGATTTAGTACGAGAGAAGTTAACCCCGATTTTATAGAACACATAAAATCTACATGCGGCCCTAAAAACATTGAAATAATACCCTTTGAAAATAAGGGTACTCACTCTTTGTCAGAGGCTTATAATATAATATTAGAAAAATCTTCTAATGATATTGTAATTTTATGTCATGATGATATATACTTTGATAAAAAGGGTTGGGGTAATAAAATAGTTAAACATTTTAATAGAAACCCTGATTACGGAATACTTGGTTTAGCTGGTAGTATATCAATGCCAAATACCGGAAGATGGTGGGATGATAATACCAAAATGAAAGGTATTGTTAACCATGAGCATGGAGGGAAAAAGTGGGAGTCTAAATACTCAAATAGTTTAGGTAATAAAATTGAAGAGGTTCTATTGGTTGATGGTTTATTTATCGCAATAAATAAAAATAATATAGTACATACATTTGATGAGTCGGTAAATGGGTTTCATTTTTATGATATTTATTTTTCATTTAAAAATCATTTATCGGGTGTTAAAATAGGTGTGATGTATGATGTTCGAGTAACCCATTTATCGATAGGACAAACCAATGATGAGTGGGAAAAAAACAGAATCTTATTTACTGAAAGGTTTAAATCTGATTTACCTAAAAAACTACCTGAGTTGTTTGAAAACAAAAAGTTAAAAGTTCTATTAGGAGTTTTAAACTTCCAAGGGCTTACAGGTTCTGAAATTTCAACTATAGAGTTAGCTAAGGGATTATCTAAAAAAGGATGTGATGTTTCTGTTATATCATTTAACGTAAGTAATCACTTTAAACAAGTATGTAATAATCACGGAATTAAGACATATCTTATGTCTGAACCACCTGGTTATAAGGTTGGGGATGGGTTATGGTCTATGAAAACCCCAAACGGGTTAAAGACATCTGAGAAAGGAAAACTATATAGATTAAAGAATGTTAATTTTGACATCATACAAACAAACCACACACCAATAACTGAAAGGTTATTAGAACTTTATCCCGAAAAAAAATTCGTAACAATTGTAAGGTCAGAAATTATAGACTTAGAAAATCCTGTTGTTAATGATAATGTAAAAGGGTATATCGCAATAAGGCCTTCAATTAAAGATTACTTAATCAGTGATTTCGATTTAGATAGTGATTCTATTGAGGTTATATATAATCCTTTCGACGATACTCGATTTAAACCAAAAACTAAACAGGAAATAAGTAAAAAAATAACCTTATTTGTTGGTACTATGGATTACCTTAGAAAAAGTAGTATTGAAGATTTAATAACATCTTTAGATAAAAGTAAGGAAGAGTTGTGGTTAGTCGGTAAGGACACCATGGGATATGCGAGTAAATATGGGGAGATGTATGACCACGTAAATTACTACCCTCCGACAGAAAAAATAGAAGATTTTTATCATCAGTGTGATGTAACCGCAGGTATAATGTTAGGTAGAACTACTATTGAGGGTTACTTATGTGGTAAGCCAGGTATAATCTACAACGTGGATAAGGAAGGAAATATCAAAGGGAAAGAGTTCACTGAAGTTCCTTTAGATATTGAAAAATTCAATAGAGATACTATTATAAATAAATTTAAAAATTTCTATATAAAAAAAATAAATGAGTAATATTGTAGATAAGATTTTTATCGGAGGTTTTGGTGGTACTGGAAGTAGGGTAGTTGCTGAAATATTTGACTCTTTTGGTTATTATGTAAGTAGGGAGACAGGGAAGGATTCTATCGACTTTGGTGCAGGTGAATTTGTTAATCAATTTGATTTGTCTTGGAGAACAAAAAATTTCACATCACTTGTTACATATATGAATAGAAAAATACTCAATAATAAACATTTCGCACTTAAACATGGTCATTTTATGTTTATAGATAAAGAACTTAGAAAGTTTTATCCTGATTGTAAAACTGTATATGTGATGAGACATCCCGTAGACGCCGCTGCTGGTGATTCTAAAAAATTTTATATGCCCCATGTGAAATACGGAGGTCTTAAAAATACTTTAGACAATAAAATTAAATATTATATTGAAAAATCTATTCAAGCATATGAGGAAGCAGATTTAATAATAAAGTATGAAGAACTTTGTAATGACACCGAGAATCAGTTAAAAAGAATCAGAAAATTTACAGGTAAACATGACAGAGATTTACCAGAAATAGACATAAAAATCTCAAAGAATACTGGAATACACAAAGAATTATATGATAAATATGATACGTCAATGTTGGGATACTAAAATTAAAAATTATGAATATTAATATAACAAATAACCCTTCTAAATTTTATATAGATAAAATAAACAATAAGGAAAATTTTTCGTTTACGAGATGGGGAGATGGTGAGTGGTTTTGTACGTGGGGTGTGTCTGGTCGAAACACTGATAGTCATGAATATTTTCCTGAACTTAGAAGTGGCTTAAATAAGGCACTTAAAAACGACAAAGGTTACTACAAGGCAATATGGAATATAACACATGGACAAATTGCAAGAATATTAAATCCACTAACAAATTTTCTAAATCAAGAAAATATTATAGTTGACTGGGTTAACGCCGGAATATGGGAAGACCTTGTTTTGAAAGGTGGTATTGAAGAATTGATTGAATCACTAGAAAAAAGAAATTTTGTAATAGTTTCTAACGATAGTTTAAGAGATTTAAACGTAAAATATACTGATTTTATCTCAGTTCCTTTAGTAAATTGTTTCTTAGATAAAGAAAGAATTAAAAAAGAAATGATAGATATCTCAGAAAAATATGACAATGTGGTTTTTGGTATGTCTTCCTCTATGGCAACAAATGTTATAGTGGATGAGTTATATGATGTAATAGGTGATAAATGTAGTATGATAGATTTTGGTTCTATATGGGACCCGTTTGTCGGAAGAAATACGAGAGGATATCATAAAGATTATAAAAATTTAAAATTAACACATTAATATAATAAAATATAATTATGAAAAAGAATATAACATTAGAAGAATTTATTAACCAATCTACCCCACATGGTATTGGTAATGGTCACCCTCCCAATTTAGATAATGAAAGGTACGAATGGGAAAGTAAATTATTATTTTCGGTACACAATAAATTAAACGATAAGTGTAGGTTATTAGATTATGGGTGTGGAGCAAAAGGAACATTACAATATAATCTTTTAAAAAGATACCCTAACGCCACATATTGCGGTTTAGATATTAAAGATAAATTTCCAATTAAATCTGAAACTAATCTTTATATGGGGACAATAGATGAGTTACCCCAACAATTAAAACATGTGGACTGTGTAGTGGCAGGTAGTGTTTTTAGTCATCTACCTTGGGAATCGATTAAAGATGTTTTAGATAAGTTAAAACCTTTTTTTGAAAATGGTGGGGAGTTTGGATTTACCACAATCCTTAATAAAAAATATGAATTATTACATCTTGGGTGGTATGGTCCGAATACTTATGGTATGGCTATTTTAACTAAGAAACATTATCAAGAATATTGTGACGATAATGGTTTAGTGTTTGAAGTTCTACCATTTAGTCATTCCTTAGGCCCCCAAAACCCATATAAGGAACAATCTTATTGTAATATAAAGAAAGGTACTAATGATTAATTGTATACCCTATGGTGGTATATCTAATCGAATGAAATGTATAATTTCGTCAATCGCGGAATATGAAAAAATAAACCTACAGTGGGACCCTAAACCATCTGTTGGTGGTGTTAGATGTGAATTTTCAGATTTATATGAAAACGTTTTTAAATGTGACTATAATAAAAGTGTATCAGATTGTCAGTTTATACACACTAATATGAACACCCACAATACCAATATTGAAAAGGGGGATATTGACCCTAATCTACAGCAAAAATACATCAAAGTAATAAATGATTTACAACCCATAAATTATATAAAAGAAAGAGTGTCTATTGAAAAAGACGTTTTAGGTGAGTTTGATACTGTAGCTGTTAGAACGTTTAAAAGTTTTCAAAGAGAGTATAAGTCGTGGGGATATAAATTTAACATAGAAAAGTTATATAACTATATGGATAATATTAAGGGTAAAATATTATTAACTTGCGATGATGAGGATACAGTACATCATCTAAAAAAGAGATATGATGTGCACACTACTTTTAAAAGAACAGAATTTGGGGACTTTTCAAGTGTAGAAGGAATGCAAGATATATTAGTCGATTTATATCTTGGTGGTTTATCTAAAAATATATATGGAACTAAGGAAAGTAGTTTTACGGAAATGCAGTGGTGGTTAGGTCAATGTAAACCTAATTATATAAACATGGATTTACATTAATTAAAAAAAGATTAAATTTTAAAAAAAATTACATGCCATACAAAGTAGTTAAGAAAGAAGAGATAAAAAGTATAATTGGAAAAGTTTCAAGGAAGAAGTTTTTATCTGAAAATCAAAAAGTATATTATAATCAATTAATAGATAATGAAATAACTATATGTTCTGGACCCGCGGGTGTAGGTAAATCTTATGTCGCTATGAGAGCGGCAATAGATTTATTAATGGATGATACAAACTCATATGAAAAAATTATTATAGTTAGACCGGCTGTTGAGGCTGAGGAAAAATTAGGTTCCTTACCTGGTAATTTAGAAGAAAAACTAGACCCATATATATTCCCATCGTATTATCTTTTAAATAAAATAATAGGAAAAGAATCTAGAGAAAAGTTAAAACAAAATGATGTTATTGAGGTGTTTGCATTAGCATACATGAGAGGTATGAACATAGATAACTCAATACTAATTTTTGAAGAAGCTCAAAACTCAACACCGTCACAAATGAAATTGTTACTTACTCGTATTGGGTTTAATTCTAAGTTTTTTATATCCGGTGATGTTGAACAAACTGATAGATATAGAGATAAGACACAATCAGGTTTATATGATGCTTTAAATAGATTTAGAGAAATAGAAAGAATCGGTGTGTTTGAGTTTGAGAATAAGGATGTAATTAGAAATCCTTTGATAAGTAAGATTTTAGATAAGTACGATTAATGAAAATTGCATTTGATTTAAATGGTGTAATTAGAGATGTTTTTCTAAAGACTGAGCAGGTTTATACTAAATTCTATTTAGAAGAAAAGGACGATGAGGTTGTATCTAAATACAACGAGGAAACCGAAGAATGGGAAGAGGATAATAAAACAGACGTTTTCGAATATGGATTAGAATTACCCGTCACTTCCATGAATTTAATAGACCACTTTAAATTCGAGACTCCCGAAGACCTATACAACTTTTTTTATGTTGATTTTCCTATGAACATTTTTGGTCACAGTCCGTCAATAAGTGGTAATACATTTAATATTTTAAACGACTTATATGTTGATTATCGAGATGAAAATGAAATTTATATTATATCAGATGAAATCGGTAAGTCTAAACCGGCAACGTTGTTTTTCTTATCTAAATATGGATGTTTAGTGGAAAACATTAAATTTTATTCTAAGTCTACTTTAGTGAATACTTTTGACGAGTTTGATATTATTATTACATCAAACCCGGATTTTTTATCAAAAGATTCAAATAGTAAAAAAATTATAAAAGTTAACACAACTTACAATCAGGATTATGAATCCGACTTTACGATTGATAATATTTCGGAAGTTAATGATATATTTAAAAAAATAATTTAATAATGTTAGACGTTTTAGGTGAACTATATTATATAGATTTAGATAGTGTTAGTAATACTATCGATATGTCTGATGACAATTTTTCAGGTGAAACTGAACAAACCATAAATTTGGTGTCTTTTGAAGTTATAAAAATGATGTTAGAGATTATAATGACGGAAAGAGAAGAGATAGATAATAATTTGGGTGTCCACAATACGAAAGATTTAAGTATTCCTTTTAGGATTGCTTTTAATACTTTATTAAAACATCAAATATTAAAACATTTATAAAAATGAATGAAGAAACAATATTAAAAGTAGAACAATCTGTTAAAAATTTATCAGATAAAAGTTGTCGAATTTATTTTTTGTGTCAAGACACAAAAGGTAATGCAAAAGCAGGTGTTAAAATGATATATGATATGGCATTAACACTTAAGAATGATGGTTTTAATACCATAATAATGCACGAAAAAAATGACTATACAGGTGTAGAATCTTGGTTAGGTGAGGAGTATATGAATATTCCTCATTCTTCTATTGAAAATCAGGATTTAAAGGTGTCTCCTGAAGATTTTATAGTTATTCCTGAAATATATGGTCATGTTATGGAACAGATATCTAAATTATCTTGTGCAAAAATTGTTTTATGTCAAGCATACGACCACATGTTAGAAACATTACAACCTGGTACATCTTGGACCTCACACGGATTTAATAAATGTATAACCACAAACGAAAAACAAAAAGAGTATGTTGGTGAGATTATGACAAATATTAGTTTTGATGTGATTGAGCCACTAATTAGTGACGAGTTCTCACCTAAAGATTTACCGTCTAAACCAATAGTTTCGATACATACAAGAGAACAAAGAGATACGATGAAAATAATAAAAACCTTTTATCTAAAGTATCCACAATATAGATGGATTACTTTTAGAGATATGAGAGGTTTGTCCCCTAAAGAATTTTCAGAGTATTTAAAAGATTCATTTGTGTCTGTATGGGTTGATGATACTTCAGGTTTTGGCACATTCCCATTAGAGTCTATGATTACTAGGACACCAGTTATTGGAAAAGTTCCTAATCTTAAACCTGAATGGTTAAATGATGAGAATGGTGTTTGGACATATGAACAAAACAACATTCACGATATTTTAGCAGAGTTTATTCAAAATTGGTTGGAAGATAATATTAATGAGGACTTATATGATAAAGGTGTTGAAACCGCTCAGAAATATAATAACAAAGATGAATTTGATAGTAAGGTTATATCTCTGTTTGATACATATATATCTCAAAGAAAAGAGGTCTTTGAGAGTCAGTTAGAGAAAATAAAAGTTGAAGAAGAAGGATAAAAATGGAAAATTTAAATATATCTATAGTATTACCGATAGAGTCATCAAAGCATAAAAATTTTGATTTACTTTTCAAATCTTGTATTACATCAATTACAAATCAAGTTAAAGAATGTCCTATAAGAGGAAAGTGTTTGGAAGACGTTGAGTTAGTTCTTGTGCATTCAGGAGAAGAGTCCTTAGAGTCATATATAAGTAATTTTGATTTTAGTGGTATAACTACTAATATCATACATAATACAGGTGAAACTGACTTTTGTAGTCAGATAAATTTGGGTGTTGAAAAATCAACTCATGAATGGGTAAGTATTTTTGAATTTGATGATGAGTATTCAAGTATTTGGTTTAAGAATGTTTCTAGATATATCGATTCATACCCTGAGGTTAAAGCTTTTTTACCTTTAGTTGTTGATACCGATGAGAAAGGGGTGTTCGCTGGATTCACAAATGAAGCTACGTTTGCCGCCAACATGAATAGTGAGATTGGATACCTAACAAACGAAGTTTTACTAAACTATCAAAATTTTCAAACAAGTGGTATGGTATTTAAAAAGTCACTATTCGATGATTTTGGAGGGTTTAAAAAATCAATTAGGTTAACTTTTGTATATGAGTTATTATTAAGATTAACTTATAATTCAACAAAAATTATGACTATTCCAAGAATAGGGTATAAACATTCTAATATGAGAGAAGGTTCAGTATTTTGGAACTACAAATTTGGTTCTACTCCGCTTACAGAAGATGAGGTCGCTTTTTGGATTGATTCAGCTAAAAAAGAACATTTCTTTAAAGAAGATAGAAATATAAAGTATGAATTAGGTGAAGTTTAATGACGATTTCTGGAGATAATAAAAATTCCGAAGTCAAAAAACGGGGGAGAAAGGCTAAATCTCAAAATTATTTTGATGTGAGGGAAGAAAAAGCAGTAAGAATGTTTCTTACTGCTTCTACGTGGAATGAAAAAAATCAAATTTATAATGAGTATTTAAGGGCTCCTTTAGACAAAATGATTGAGTCTATTATTAGGAGATATAAGTTATATCGAAAAAATATGGACTTTGTTGATATCCACAACGATACTCATTCATTTTTAATGACTAAAGTTGAAAAGTTCAAACCCGACAAAAACAAAAAAGCCTATTCCTATTTTGGTACTATATGTAAAAATTATCTTATGGGTCAAATTATTAAAGACCAAAAAGAACAAAATAGAAAAATATCGTATGAGGATATTACAACTAAGTTAGAGAGTAGACCTGATATGATATATTATTTGGAGCACGAAAAAGTAACTGCGGAACAAGTAATAAAAGAGTTTTTAAAAGAACTAGAAAAATTTATAGAAGATTCTTCTTTAAATAATAATGAAATAAAATTAGGATATGCTCTATTAGAGTTATTTGATAATTATGAAGAAATTTTTATAGGTACTGACAATAATAAGTTTAATAAAAACATTATCTTACTTTCTTTGCGTGAAATGACTAATATGAGTACTAAAGAGATTAGAACTTCTATGAAAAAATTTAAAAATTTGTATTTTGATTTAACAGTTAAGCTCAATAATTTATAAAACCCATATTTAAATATTTATAGTATTATGGGAAGACCTAAGAAAAAAGAAATTGTTTTAAGTAAAGACTCTGTGTTGAGTTTAATGCAAGAGATTTATAATGAACTTGTTGAGCAAAGGGCCACGGCAATAAGGATACAGAATAAAATGTTAGGGTTGTTGAAAGGTGCTGAAGATATGGCAGTTATTGGTCCTGTTATTAAAGAACAACAGAAAATCATAAACGACACTATCGAAAAAAAATTATCTTTATCTAAGTTACAATCATCTATATGGGAAAAATCGTCAAATACGTCTGAAGAGGAATTTAATTTATCAGAGATGGATGACGATGTTTTACAAGCCCTAATACAAAAAGATTTAGACAAAGAAAATGATGATGGTTATAAAATGACTTAATCATGGCAATAGACGTAAAACAGGGTTATAGAGACGCCACAACAAAGATTAACTCATATAACACCACAATTTCAACGCAAGCGACAGAAAAAACTCTTAAAAAACTATCTTTAGGAGATAATTTTGAATTATCTAAAAGTGAATCGTTAAAACAACTTAACGATATTGGGGACACCCAACAAAGACTTCAAGCTGAAATTAAAAATCAATATGAAGAGTTAATTGATTTAGTAAAAACATCATTACCTAGTAAGCCTACAAGTAATTCTAATACTATTAATTTTTTAGTAAAACAGGTTTTAACTGCGTCTCAAAATACTAAAAGTAGAATTTCTGAGGTCGTTGTTGAGGAAAGTTTAAAAGTTGCTGGTTGTTCTCAAGAACAAACGTTTGTTGGTAACGATGATAATTCGGGACCTAATAAAATTTACGTTAGGTTAAATCAAATCGACTTATTTAAATTACTTAAGAAAGACCCCTCTGAAGGGTATAATAAAATTCTTTATGAAAAAGAAGACCCTGTAACAGGAATGATTCCATTTCCAATGGATAAAGAATTATATAATAGATTACAAAATGAAGGAGTGTCATTAAGTGATGAGTTTGGAAGTGATTATATTGGAGCGTCTGGTAGACAAATAATGGACGTTAAATACGTTACAGAATATGTACAAAACGGAACAACCTATTATGGGGACTTTTACGAAATTACTTTACGTAATAGACCAAACTTAAATAGAGTTTCAGACTTTCTTAGAGATTATTATAAATCAATCGATATGTTAAATTTTGATGGGTTAATGGTAAAAATTATGAATTCTTTAACTGAGTTTATTGACATATCAGGAGGACTAACCACCTCAGACAAAGAGGAACAATCTAAGTTTGAAAAGATAATACAAAGAATTTTAGGTTTATGTTTTGATAGTAACAAGGAAATTGATGTTTCGGGTACCGCAAAATTGTCAACATTAGATAATTTAGATGATTCATTTTTTGAAATGACTACTGCAGATTTACGTAATATTGAAAATCAAATTAATAATATGGTTTTAGGCGTTACTGAATTTGAAGATTGCGGAAATGTTAAATTACCTGTTAATACTCAAGCAATATTTGAAGATATAAATGAAATACGAGACTTACCTGAAAATGAAAAAGTTGACGCATTTATAGAAAAAATTGAAAAATTAGGTAAGGATGAGAATTGGAAACTTCAATTACCTGATGGCATCAATATCGATATCGCGATTAAAGATGGATTATTAAAGGTAATACCTAGAGCTGTTGCGATGACGATACTCTCTCCCAAAGTATTACTAGGTCTTATGATTATATTGAAGTCATTAGGTAGTGCCATAATAAATGAAATCGAAGATTTTGCGACCTTCATGAAAAATATGAAAACTTATTTGGTAAATATGATAAGTAGAATCGCATCTATTTTTGTTGAGGAGTTATTTAAATTACTTAAGAAGAATATTAGACGGTTGGTTGAAACTCTGATGGTAGAAATTATAAAGGAGTCTAAAAACGCTCAGTTAAAAGTAATAACAGGTATAGTTTATGTATTACTTCAATTGGCTTCTGCAGTTGTGGACTGGAGACAATGTAAAAGTGTAGTTGATGAAATATTAAACCTTCTTAATTTAGCTATACCGGGAGGTAGTAGACCTCCAACATTTGCATTAGCGGCGGCAGGATTATTACCTGGAGGTTCACCCACAAGAGCACAAGCTAACATCACTGAAAACATTCAAAAATTAGGACTCCCGACAGGGGATATGCCTGATGGTTCACCTAACTTATCACTACCCTCCATATTCCAACAAATAAAAGGTAGTAAAGACGAAGATTTAGAAAATGGAGTGGTCCATAGTTGGTGTGCGCCAGTAGCTGTAGGCCTTGTAGTCACCGGACCGATAAGATGTACAGGAAAAAGTATGTAAAATGGATGATAAAATTAAAAATATAATTAATGATTATAAATCTCTACCAAATAAAGATTTAGAATTTGGTTTAAATCAAATTAGTGAAGATTTTGAAGATACTAAAAAGTTGATAGTTAGATTAACACATCATTTAGATTCGTTAGAAAATAGTTATAATAATATTTTAAAAGAGTATAAATCTCGTAATGCTAAATGATTGGTAAAGAAGATAATAGTAGAGAACTCAGGAGGGGTCAAATAATTTACAAAGGTCAGTGTATTGACAGTAACGACCCTATGCGTTTAGGTCGTATTCGCGCCATATTAAAAACAGAAAACCAATCTGACAGGGAAATTGCAAATGAAAACTATGGTAAGAAGACTTATCGTAATTGGGATGAAAGAGACCCTTTTGTATTCAAACCATTATTACCTTTTTTTATTAATACTCCCCCTAAAAAAGATGAGTATGTCCACTTGTTTTACAATAATATAACAAGAAAAGGGGATAAAGATAAATTTTACATAGGAGGAGTATATAGTTCACCAACAACATCTGAATATGAAAGATATGATTCCGCAGTAACTAATTTTGATGAGGGTTCTAGAAATAAACCATTTACTAACTTACTTAATGATGACGGTGAATATTTCTATGAAGACGTTAAAGGTGTATACTCAGAACCTCAAGACGTTACATTATATGGTAGAGGTACCTGTGACATTGTAATTAAAGATGATACAGTATTATTAAGAGCCGGTAAAAACAAAGACTTTAAAAGAGGTCAAGTACCAAGAAGAAATGAAAAAAGGGCGTTTATACAACTGTCAAAATTTAATCAAAGAACTGTATATGGGGATGCTCAGAAAAAACTTATCTTTAATTTTCAACACCAAAACATAAAAAAAATAGTCGAGTATAATATCATTAATCCTGAAAATTCTCAGAATGTTTTTACAGGTAATATATACATATACAACATAGCACAAAAAGATGGATTATCTTTAAGTACAGAAGTAGTTAATGTTGATACTCAAGTACCTGAAACCTCAAAGTCTTTACAAACCACAGTATCATTTAGTAGTAAAAGCTTATCAGAGGTCATTAAATTAATTAATGACACATTAGAAGGGTTAATTAAAGGTAATATAGGAAGTATAGTAAACCAAGAGGTGTCTAATGTGAGTATAAGTGGGCCGCAAAGATTCGACCAGGGTAATACATTCCCATTTTATTTCAGACCCCAAAGTAGTCTATTTAACAAATATGGTGGAGTTTCCCCAACCACAAACATGCAAGAACAATATAATTTAGGTGTTCTTTTTAATGGAGTTAAAGTGGTTACTCTAGATTTAAGCCCTGGTTATGGATTGGTTTATGATAAAAATAAGACTGATAGTGTTCCATTTAAACCTACAAAACAAAATCTAATACCAAAAACTACAAAACCTTTTGATAAATCAGTTGGTTTAATCGGAGGTGATGAAATATACCTACTTTCTCACCTATCACAGAAAACAGATGGGGGTGGTAGAATTGATTTAACCAATACGTTATATGGTATAGATGAGAATAAAATTGCTGATGAGATAGAACCAAAAACATCCTCGTTAGTAAGGGGTGAAGAATTATTAGACTTAATAAACTTAATAATTAGATATTTGGTAGGTCACGTACATGCATATCCTGGTTTACCTCCTGTACCACAAAGTATTGATGGTGTTAAAGTGGATGATTTACTTAAAGAGCTATTAGATGCACAGGATAAGATATTGAATAAGAATATTCGAATTAACTGAATATTTATTATAAAAACTTAGTATGTCTCTTTACAGGTCTTATTTTAGCAAGAACGATACCCTAATTTATAATTCGTATACTAATACTGCGAGAAACCCTGTTGTAGAACTATTCTACGGTAATGTAGATAATATAATATCAAGCAAAGGGTTCACAAGATTTATTTTTGATTTAGACCTTAATGATTTAGAAACTAAATTATCTAATGGTGAGATTTCTACTGGGTGTAGTTACAATCTTAAACATACTTTAAGAATGACCAACACATCGTCCTTTGACAAGGAGTTAATCAATACTAAGTGGTCGAATGGTAGACGGAGAGCGTCTTCATTTGACTTAGTCCTATTTAGAATACCTAAAACGTCAGGGACTACAGGTAACCCCCAAACATGGGATGAAGGTGTAGGTCAAGACTATTATAAAGGGAGTCCGATAGGTACTTCAAATACTGTCGCAGTTAAAAATGTTGTTGAGACTGACAACTCATACTCAGACAGACCCGTAAACTGGTTTCAAAGGTCCACAGTAAAAGATTGGACTGAAGATGGTATCTATGACAACTCAAACTCTTTAACGTCCTTAACGGGTCTTAATTACAGTGCGATTACTATTGTTGATACACAACACTTTGAATTTGGTAACGAAGATATCGAATTTGATATGACTAATGAAATAAATGACATCCTTACAGGTGGTACCACGGGCTCCACAGGGTGGGGTATTGCTTTTGTCCCCGATGTAGAAAATATAACGGGTCTAACTGAAAATTATTCTGTCGGGTTTTTCTCACGACACACTCAAACATTTTATGAGCCATTCTTGGAAACGTCATTTAATGATTTAATTCAAGATGATAGAAACACATTCTATGAAAAAAGAAATAATAAATTATATCTTTATTCTTTTAGGTATGGAGTACCACAAAGTTTCGACAGTAACCCAACAGTTGATATATTAGATTCAAGTGGGAATGCTGTTGCCGGATTCACGGGACTAACAACTTGTCAAATACAAAAAGGGGTCTATGAGGTTAGTGTAAGTGGTTTAACCTCATCTACTATACCTTGTGTGTTTTATGATAATTGGAAAGGTATATCGATTAACGGTGTCTCATTGAACACTGTTGAGAATCAATTTATTGTTAACCCTCTTTCTGATTTATATCAGATTGGTATGGAGGATAATGAGCCAAGTCTGTACGGTTTTGATTTCTATGGAATAAAACAGGACGAAAAAATATTAAATACCGACACTAGAAAAGTTAATGTCGTATTAAAGAAAGCATATACAACTAATGAAGTTTTAACTCAAGTAGACGCGTATTATAGAGTTTACGTTAGAGAAGGTCAAACAGAAGTTCAAGTTGAGGATTGGACACCTATAAACAGAACCCCTAATGGTTACTACTTTATTTTTGAAACTAAAGATAAAATTCCGAATGAGTATTTCATTGACATCAAAGTCATTACAGACAGAGAGGTTAACACCTATAAACGTGAACTAAAGTTCCAAATAGTAAACAAAAAGTAAGTATGATACGATTAACAGAGGACCAGCTAGTTGAAATGATACAACAAGTTATATCTGAAAAAAAGAAAAAGAAGAAGAAAAAAAAGAAGAAGAATACTTTATGTGCTAGAGGAAAATCAGCAGCTAAGGCTAAATATGATGTATATCCATCAGCCTACTCCAATGGTTACGCTGTTCAAGTTTGTAAAGGTACTAAACCTGGTTTAGATGGTAAAAAAAGATGTTCAGGAAAATATTGTTCGGGTAAGAAATAAACCCTATATTTGTAACAAACTTCCTGAAAATGATTCAAGTTAATAACAATAAGTACCAACTCTTAAAAGAAGGTCAAGTAGTTGAAGAAACTGAGGCGGCGACATTTGATAATGCAATTGATTACTTCTTCGAAGTGTATCCGAAAGCTTATGGTGACAAAAGATATACTTTTAAAAGAGTTAAAAAAACTTACGAATACTAATACTCTTCTATTAGTATAGTTAAATCCGTAGTACCTTTTATAACTCTGTGAAAGGTTTCTTTCGGTATATCAAATTTAACCCCTTTTTTTAAGGGAATGGGTAATTTATTATCCATCTGAAAGTACCAATCGGTATCTTCGAGAACTTCAACTAAACGATTCTCCTTATCTCTATGCCAAACGAGTTCTTTTTCAGGAATATCCTGAGAAAAAACTCGTTTGAATTTATTAGATGATATATTTTCTTGTGAGTATATCATCACCAAAATCTACCTGATACGTTTTTACCAAAATCTTTATGAGCTCTACATGCCCAATACCCCGCCTTTGTCTTATCTTTTTTCTTTGCACACTGATGTCGAGCCGCAAATGACTTTCTTGCATCAGGGTCATTCCACTTAGCGGTCATTGTAGGTGAGCCATAACTAACTTTCTTTATTTTACCTGTTTTAGGATTTCTAACGTACACATACCACTTTTTAGAACCACCTGATTTAGGTTTATTAAGAGACACTTCTTTACCTTTATATTCGGCCTCATTTAAAGTCTCATACTCAAAAGGAAAATCTAACGCTACTGTCTTACCATTTTTTAATTTTACAAAAGTACCCACGTCAGAATTTAATATTTCCTCATCAAAATTATTAAATCTATACCCTTCTTTGTATAGTTCCCTAGACTCATTTATAAGGTCAAAATATTTTTCACTACCATGTCTAAATGCGTTATCTGTAATAGATAAATTATTATCAAAGTGATATTGTAGTTCTTCAGAGATTTGTATTTTATTTAATATAGACTTATTAATACTTTCTCTAATTATATCTTTTATATACATAGATTCATTCTTTTTTTTCTTTTTATAGTTTTTAACTTTAATACGAGTAGGTTTTTTACCTTTAGTATCTTTTGAACGTCCTTTTTCTTTTTCCCTTTTTCTTCTACAAGCAGAATCTTTAGCCGATTGAGACATTTTACCAGCAACACCTGCCGCTCTACATACAGGATAACCTCCTTTATCACTATCACTTCTACCACAAGAAGGGTGACCACCTCCTTTTTTCTTTTTACAGATATTAACCCATGGACCTTTAGGTTGTTTTGAACCCTTCTTTTTTTTCTTTTTCCCAAACCATACGGCTAAATCTTCTGATAAAATATACTTATCCATTTGACTTTATGTTACTTTTTTATAAATATTAGGTAAAACTCATTTATCATGGAAGAAAATAACGAAAACGTAAACACTCTATTTAATACTATTAATTACAAAGAACCACACGAACTAAATAAGTTTATAGATGAAATGAATGTAGACCAAGCGTTATTTTGTTTAGTTCATGCCACTCGACATGCACACAACCGTGGTTTGTACAATATTGAAGAATCTGAAGTTGTGTCTAAAGCTATAAGAACTCTGACTACACCCCAACCTTTACCAAAGGAAGAGTCTAATGACGAAGGATGAATTAACGAGTAGAATTATTATTCTACAATCTGAAATAACAGATGCGATTTTAAATGGTCACAAAGCACATGATGAAGACGAATTTAAATCACATAGAATCGAATTAATGATACTTCGTTGTATGTTATATGGTGAAGATTCTAAAATCTGTAAAACTGAAAAGGCAAATTGTAGAAATTGTAAGAAATAAAAAGGGAGACCGAAGTCTCCCTTTTCTTTTTATGTTTAAGATAAAATATTATCTTAACTCTCTTAGGTCGAATGTTCTAACACCATCAACTGTAATCTTACCGTAGAAACGGTTGTTCACCATCTTCTTAGCGTATCTTGTCATGATACCCTTGATTGGTGTAAAGTTGAATGGGTTGTACATTGTTGGAGTCAACTGTAGAGGTACGTATGGAGCGTATACATATCCTGTGTCAAGTAATGATGAACCCTTGTGTCCCAACAATACTGTGTTTGGTGGGAAGTATGGGTCACGGTAAACTTGATATCTACCTGATAATGTACCAACTCTTTCGATACCCATGTTGTAGTTGTCCTGGTCAGGTGCCGCGTTTGAAACGTGGAAGTACTCAAGGTCATCGAAGATTGCTGAAATCTCTGAAGATACAACAATCCAGTTAGCACCACCTCTTAGAGTTGATTTATGGATTTGTGCAGAAATCTGATTGATTGCAGTAATCAATGTCTGATTCCAATCCTTTTGGTTGTAGTTGACAGAACCGTTAGATACTCTCTTCCAACCGTTGTAGTCCCATCTTAATGACCAAGCCGCACCTTTTCTTAAGTCTCTTAAAATCTCACGGTCAATCTCTGCTGCAACCTGCTCTGACAACAATGCTGTCAATTCAGCTTCCGCATCAATGTTGTGGAATGCAGAGACGTCTTGTGCGAGTTCTGGTGACCACTGAGCTCTTAACTTTCTTTCTGTAACAGAAACAGTAACAGCTTCTAAGTCGAATGAAACTTCACCGATAGCGTCTTCGAATTCTAATGTCTCGTATACTCTGTATGAACCATAGAAAGTATCTCCTGAAGCAACTGTTGAACCTGTGTATCCGTCGATTGATTCAGTTCCAATTTCAACTGGTGTAGAGAAGTCAACCTCCAAGTAGATTCTACCTTCAACGTCACATACGTTGTCGTACTTTCCACCAGGACCTGGGTAAGAACCACTGTAGAAAGTAGTCTGTTGCTCGTTACCATAGTTTACAATACCCTTACCGTACTTCTGAGTTACAACTCTGAAGTTCCAGAATTCAGTGCTTGAACCTAATCCCGCTTGGTCAGAAACTTCTAGTGAAGCCAAGAAGTCTTCAGTATCCATTTCTTGTCCGTCAGGACCGATTAATTTACTAGCACCTGCAGATGAGAATCCTGTCATCATAAAGATTAATGACCTTACATTACCTGACGCAACACTACCTGTACCACCATTAGCGACTGATAATGCGTTTCCTAATGTAGTTGCAGTTAAAACACCACCGTTCCATACAACAGGAATTAATGTTGGTGTTTGCTCTTCGTAAGCACCCTTTGAGTAATCGAACAACCCAGCTGGGTCTGAATTTGGTGTACTACCTTCGTAGAAACGGTCGTACAAGTTAGTTGAATTTGTGTAACCTGAATCTGTTGTAGATGGACCGTTTGGTGCTCCGAATGGAGGAACGTGTGTTCCATCAGCGTTTCTGTTCTGAATCTTTGGAACAAAGTAGAACAACTTACCGATTGGTAGGTTCATAGCTTGTACTGAAACGATATCGTTAGCCAATAACTTAGAGAAAACTCTTCTTACTATTGGGAAAACAACTGTTTCGAAAGAACCTGAACTGTCAGATGCCGCCGCTTCGTTTATCAAATATGATGCTTGGTTCTCATATAACTGAGCCATATTTTCTTTAGTGTGGCCTTTAAGACCATCGAGGAACCCTAATTTGTCCCACTTGTTAATTGTGTCCTCCTTGATAACCTTAAGGTGCTTAAGACCGATGTTACCAACTAGACCTGATTCTAATAATGCTCCCATTTTAATATTTTTTAAGGAAATTTATTTTTATTTTAATTTACTCATTAAATCTCTCATTCTTAAGAACTGAGGATTTTCATAAGTTTTACTTTCGATAAGATTGTTTGCTGAACCTTTAGTTGGAGTTTTAGTAACTTTAGATTGTACTGATTCAGTAACAACGTTAGTTTCTTTTCCACCTAAATCTTCTTTAACTGTCTTATATAAAGATTTCGATTCTTTAAGAGTCTCGACACCATCGAAACGTCTTAAAATATTTATTTTCTCTTGCTTCGTAGTAGAATGCTCAGTGAATAAACGAGTAGCGTAAGCTAAATTAGAATTGAAAACAGCCACTTCGTTAAGTTTCTCTTTGAAAACATTAAGTGCCTTACGGTACTCTTCATTTTTCTCTCTAAGTTGTTTAACTTCTGCTTTTAATTCTTCATTTTCTCTTACCGCAGGTCTTAATCTACCCTTAGCATATTTTCTCACCTCTTCGGGTGCTGATTTAGCGTTTGGGTACTTTCTTAAAGACGCATTAGTTCTAGCAGTTTCAGTGGTTTCACCTTCGTTACTTTCGTAATCTCTGTGTGACTTAGACTCATCGCCTTTGTTTCCACCGTAATCACCTTCGTTAGTTTCGTAATCTCTGTGTGACTTAGACTCATCGCCTTTGTTTCCACCGTAATCACCTTCGTTAGTTTCGTAATCTCTGTGGGACTTAGACTCATCGCCTTTGTTTCCACCGTAATCACCTTCGTTAGTTTCGTAATCTCTGTGTGACTTAGACTCATCGCCTTTGTTTCCACCATACTTACCTTCGTTAGTTTCGTAATCTCTGTGTGACCTAGACTCATCGCCTTTGTTTCCACCATACTTACCTTCGTTAGTTTCGTAATCTCTGTGGGACTTAGACTCATCGCCTTTGTTTCCACCGTAATCACCTTCACTCATTTCTTCTTCGTCAGCTTCTTCTTCTTCACCAATCTCGATTTCATATACCACTTCTTCTTCTGTTTCGTCTTCCCCTAAATGGTCACCCATTGTTTCGGAAACTTCTTCTTCTGATTCACCTAACTGAATAACGTATTCAGTATCGGTCTCTTCGTCTGATAAATGAACGTCACCACCGTCTTGTTTTACAATGATACCGTCTTCTTCACCCATAGCTTTAAATACCTTTAGTATTTCGTCATCAGAAGCTGCGGTTAAATCGAGAGGTAAAAGAACTTCTTCTTCATCATCAACTTCCAAGTCGTCACCAGGTAAATCGGTCATTAACATTTCCTCATCACCCAAGTCTAACTCTTCGTCGTTATCAGATTCCATATCGTCACCCATATCAAGACCTAAATCTTCAAGGGCATCTTCCATGTCGTCTTCTGCATCATCAACTTCAACATCTTCAATGTCAATCTCTTCCTGTTCGGACATTTCAACATTTTCTTCAGTCTCCATTTCAGACACTTCTTCAACCTCTTCTTCATTAAGAGATTCTTTTACTAATTCACTGATTTCTTCCTTCATAGTAGAAGCAAGTATTCCTTTTGCATTATTAGTTATGGCTTCTTGTAGATTTTCCATCTGCAATAAAGCTTCTTCAACTAGGTTTTTTTTGTCTGCCATATTATTTTTTTGCAAAAAAGTTTATTATAGTTATCATATAAATATGTTAAATATGAAAAAAGTGTTTTTTTAATAACTTTAAGCAAAAAAAAATCGGGGATAACCCCGATTCAAAAATCTTTTTTTTATTTTAAATTACTCATACACCTCGTCGATTTTACTCTCAACACACGCTGTGATTCTCCAATCGTAAACAAAATCCTTAAAGTTTTGAGTAACTTTAGCTTCAACGTCAGTTACGTTAAAACCCTTAACAAGTTTTTCTTCTCTAACTTTTTTAATTTTACCTGAGTTTTCATCAGGGAGGTCATACTGAACTTTTGCCACAAAATACTTTTCGTCCATGTTTTTTTATTTAAAAGGTTTAATAACCTAAATAATCGGAAAGTCTTTTCATTAAGTCAACACTTTTACCTAAACCACCATCAATCTTTGGTTCTTGTGACCTTAACTGAGTCTCTTCCTCTAAACTTTCTTCATACTTACCCTTATCATTTTTATCTAAGAATAGATATGCACCTGGTGTAGATGGAGATGAAACTAAATCAAAACAGATTAATTCAAAATCGTCTTGTACTTCATTTCTTTCACCTTTCTTTACTAATGAGCCAACACCACGAGAAGAAACACCCATAGTGACTCCTTGTCTCATTAAATTAGCCGCTTGGTCACCTGGACACGAAACTACACCCTCTGTATGAAATCCAGGTGAGGTCAATAATTTAATCTTTCCCATAAGTGTGTTACCTTCCCACCATACGTCTGTGATTAAGTGTGAGACACGGTCCAAATCTATCAAAGATGATTCAGGGTGGTTAAGTTCAGATATTGATAATCCTTTTTCGATTGCTTTTTTATAAACGTCAGCTTCTCTACGTAAAATCTTTTCAGGATACACTCTACCGTTTCTATTGGGGGTATCGTATTTTTGTAACGTCGCGTAAAACTCAAATGGTTTTGAATGGTCTAATTGACCATAAGACTCTTTTATAACTTGTGCATTACGGCTATCGTTAGGATTTACAAATCCGGCATCCCACTCTACTAAGATACCTTTACCTGAATCGTTTGGTCCTAAAATCTTCATGTTTTTTCTTTATAAATATATCAGACCACTTCTTTTGTCGTTTTACTCTTGTGTATTTCAAAATACTTCATACCTCTTAAGCAATCGGTATACACTGCTTGAATGACTTTTTTAACATTTTCTTTTAGTTTTGTTGATTTAAAATCTAAGTGATTTTTAAGATATAAAGTAATTTCTAAGTTCATAAAACTTCTTTTACCTCTTTGTATTCCACTACTTCTTAAATCTAAATCCACTATATTATGTTTTTCGAACACTTCGGTATTTAAAACTTCTAATAAAACGTGTTTAATATTGCGTTCCATAATCCCTGTCGCTCTATCCCAACTCTCAAACTCTTTTATGGGTTCTACCCATGATTGTAAAACAATATAAACTGTTTTTAAATTTTTGGCATCTACTGTACCGTAATAACATTTTGCGTCATTGAATATTTTTAATTGTGACGTTTTTCCTTTTTTCATATAAATCCATACTTACAAAGTTTATTGATTTGTATTAAATATACTATATTTGTAGTTATATGTCAAAAACATATATTTATAGATAAACAAATTTATATATGCTAATTATTAAGGTAAAAAATAAGAACATAGAGGCGGCTCTTAAAAACTACAAATATAAAGTTTATAAGACTAAGCAACTTCAGAACCTTAATAAAAATAAGGAGTATACAAAACCCTCTGAAGAAAAAAGAGAGAGTCAAAAAAAGGCTATATACCTGAACAAAAAAAGAAACGACCTTTAAGATTTAGGACCATTTAAGATATTTTCTATCCTCCGTTATTCCTCGACACCTTTAGTTCTTGAAAATTTTTCAAGTGTGGTAAATCCTAACCCCGCACCTACAATATACATCATACCGTCCCACACATATTTTTGTAACGGTATATCCATAAAAATGTTAGCAACAAAGGCAATACACATCATGAAAAATGCGATTATGGTAACAAACCTTTTTGATGACTTTTGACCATCAACGTCACCTAATAATGATGTAAAAAATCTTTTCATTATAACCCCTTTTCTAATTGCTTAAGTCTATAAAGAGATGTAAGGGTATAATCAGTTTCGTTTATTTTATTTAAAGTTTTTTGAATCTTTTCTTTAAGTTCGTTATCGTTAGATTCATTTAAATTATTACTTAATTTACTATAGACAGATTTCTTAGACTTATCTATTTCCTCTATTAATTGGTTCTTATTTAGTGACGTAAAAAATTTAAACTCTTTTTTCTCTTCCTCATTAAGTGAAGAAAACTCTTTATTAAATGTTTTAGTGGCAATCTGTAACATAGAAGAAATAGGTATATTCAAACTAGATTCATTTATTTCAACTATATCATTACTTAATAAATTTTTCTTAATTCTATTTTTAGATTCTAATAATGACTCTAGATTTTTAGTTACATTTTTAGTATAAACTTGAATATCGATATCACTGTAATTGTTATTAGTTTCAATAACTAATTGGTTAATCCACTGACTAATTTTATTAATTTCATTTTGGTTATCATCAATTAAACTTCTTAGTTGTTCAAACGATTCAGAGATATACTCATCTACAATAGTTTCGTTTAAACCTTTTTTAGATGATAATTCATCGTAAATAAAATATACTTCGCATAAGTCACTATTTTCAAGTATCATAGATTTAAATGACTTAATATGAGTTTTAAAATCTTGTTTTCCGTAAGTTGATTCGAATAACTTTTCAATCTTGGTTTTGATGATTCCGAATGATGTCATGATATTTTTTTATATAAATATCATGTAAGTAGTATTATTCACAATTTAGTCATTTAGAAGTGAATTCAACTTTTTTTCTATTTCCCCTAAAGACTGTCTACCTTTAGATAAGTCTAATATACTTTTACCTTTTATTAAGTCGTCCTCGACTAATAAATCTAAGTCTTTATTTCTTACTAGTCTTTCGGTTGGAGTTTCTTCGGGTGCAGTGTCTCCCCCTCCTTCATCACCACCTAAATCACCACCTAAGTCACCACCTAAGTCACCACCTAAGTCACCACCTAAGTCACCACCTAAGTCACCACCTAAGTCACCACCTAAGTCACCTGTACCTGAATCAGTTGTTTCATCACCTAATGGGTCACCTCCTTCACCTGGTTTATTACCATATAGTTTATCTATATTTGCGAATACACCAGTTTTACTAATAACTTCGGATGTCTTTTCAAGTTCGGCAGCAACCGCTTTTTCGATTCTTTGTTGTTGTAAGTCTAATTTAATTTCCTCGTCACTAAAACCAAGTATGTGCTTCTTAGCCCAAGATGAGGAAACGGGTAAGATACCAGTTCCTGGGTCAGTAACAGCATCTCTATATAATTGAATTTTTTGTTGCCATTGCTCAACTTTGAGTAAGTCCGCTTGTGTAGAAGGATTAGTAAGACCTAAAGTAAAATTACCTAATTCATCTTCAAAACCTAAAAGGTAAAGGTGTATAATTGCAATTTTATTTAGTTCTTGAATCATCGACTTTTGAATTCTGTTTATAGTTCTAGCAAATCTTATATCCTGTAATGATAAGTTTTTACCGTCACCAACAACCTCTTCAAATCCTAAGAATGCTTTGGGTACTCTTAGAGATGTTAAAAGTTTCTTCTGAATGTATTCTATATCTGCAATTTCAGATAGGTTTTGTGCACCTGGCAATGTATCTATAGGGTTAGGTGCGTTAGGGTCTCTAACGGGAATAAAATAGTCTTGGTCGACCGCCATTTGATTGTATCTTAAATCGACATTTCCGTTACTCGAATCTACAACTTGGTCTCTCTTAAATTTGTTTGCCACTCTATTTACGTATGGTTCAACATCCTTGTCGTCCATATTTCCAACAAATACTTTAAATACTCTTCTTTCAGGTGCTCGCGATGTTCTATAGATTAACATGGCATCTTCTGATAGTATTAACTGTTTCCAAATTCTTCTACCTTTTTCCAACATAGATGTCCCGTATGGTAGTTTTCTATCGTCACCTAATAATCTAAAGTGAGCAATCTCCCAAGTATTAAATTCCATGTCTTTATTTTGCCATAAAAACTTTAGTGCATCATTCTCCGTATTTGTTGAGTTACGTTCAGGCTTCATTTTCATACCTCTCTCCTGTCTATTAATCTCAATATTAGGTAGTTGTTGTGCACCCATAATACCTTTTTCAGGGTCTAATTTCAGATAAACAAAATTGTCACCATACTTACATGTATTTCTTGTCCACATAGGTAAGTTAGTATTAATATCTAATCTGTTATTAAACAAATCACCTAAAACAGATTTAATTCTTTTACTTTCCGAATATATCTGTAACATATAACCGTCTTCATCGGGAGTAGTAGATTCTTCTGAGTATATATCTAAGGCGGCGGAAATTTCAGGAGTATACTCCATACTTTCATAATCATAAAAGGAGGCTAAACGAGTTGGTTCATAATAAACTGCTTGTGTATAAAGATTGTTTTCAATCTTTTGCCATTGTTGACCTAAATAAAGGGTTTGTTGTGCTTGTAACTTCTCTCTCTCATACTCTTGTTTATTAGTTGTCTTGAGTATTTGTTTTTTGTCGAAGTTATATACGGGTGGTTGTTGGTCCAAAGTTGAATCGGGACCAAATACTTTTGTTAACCTTTGCCAAATCGTATAATTATTCTTTTCCGCCATAGTTTTTTAGATAAATATAAACTTTACCCGAATTAATTAAAGGTTATCTTCTTCTACCTCCAAATAACCAGTTATATTGTTCGTAATCTTGTTTTGTGATTCCATTTGGTCGGTAGTGATTGTTATTGTTTGGCATGACGGGTAAACCAGGATTAAAGTCTTTAGATGAATTTTTAACAGGAGTTTCATTGACCATCCAACTCTCCATCATCGCCTTGGTCTGTTCAGTAACCTTTTCAAGTTGTGTAAATGAGTTTTCACCAACATATATCGCCATAGCCATTGCCATGATAAGGTCGTCGTGTTGCCCTTTAATGTGGTCAGGTCTTCCGTTAATATATACAAACGTATTTAATTCATTCATTAAACGAGAAGAACGAACAATAAAGTTATGTCTTAAAGCTTCTTCAAATGACGCAACAATTTGAACACGTTTTGAATTAAAATTAAGACCTGGTATTTTTTCTATTACTTTTGGGTTGTATTTCCATTTGTCAGCGGCATTTATACCATCAACATACAAATCCTTATAATTCATTTCCTGAAGTTTACGAGCGGTAGAAACTCCCATACCCCCAGTGATATCAATCACAACAAACGCAGAATACATAGTCGCCCATTTAAACGCGACTTCAGCGGCAACATCAGGTGGTACCTTACCCAAATACTCTAGTACCTGTTCTCTCTCATCAAAATCTATAATACAGAATGTTGTAAAGTCCTCACTATCACCACGAGAAACATCAATACCCATAATATATTTGTGACCCACCACAGGTTCTTTCCATTGCCATAACGCACCCCCCATAAATTTGTTTTCAGGTTCACGAATAAAGTTTTCCTTAATTTTTTCTACCGTATCAGAAGGAATAACATTGTCACCCGAACCCAAGAAATTACACTCTAATTCCTGTGCAATCTTACGTCTGTCAAACTTAAGTTTTTTAGCCATACCCTCAAACCATGATGAATATGGTTTGTACCCATCCAAGAAATGTGTTTTTATTTCTTCAAAATCCCTTTCCATGGGATTTATATGTGAATAATCTAATGTTATCTCTTCATCTTTATAGTCTTCTCTATTCAACATATAATGAACAATATCATTACACTTAATTAATTTTAAATCTCTTGCATATCGAGGGTCACGGTACCAAAACATTTCGGTAATCTTAAAGTCATTCATACCTCGTAATGATTGGTCATAAATAGAGTAATATATACGGTCAAAACCGTTAGGGGTGGAAATAACAATAACTTTACCACCTGTAGAAAGTGACGCCATACACGCAGACCAGAAATCGTTATCCGCTTCAATAAACGCGGCCTCATCAAACACAAGTATCGTGGGGGTATATCCACGAAGTGCGTCTTTAGAAGTTGCCACTGACTTTACCTCACAACCATTAGTAAGTTTGTAATGCCTTTGTGAATTCTTTTCATTAGAAAAATCAACACCGAACCAAGAAGGCCATTGCTCTATAAACGCACGAATTTTACCCGCCATCTCGACAGAGGTATCAAGTTTGTTAGCGATTATAAGTATTTTCTCAGGTTTACTTTTAGATGCGGTTACTAATTTCTTTGATACCCATGCAGATGTTACTGTTGATACACCCGCTTGTCGATACTTTAATGCTATATTCTCTTCAAACTTATCATAATCCTTAATTAAACTTTCTTGGTCAGGAAATAATCTTAAAGGTACATATTTTGACTGTGTATTGTCATAAGTCTGTAGATATGTTCTTAACGCATACGAGGTGTCTTTAACACACCTCGCATACTCTAATAATACTTTTTCTCTAGTTAACGCCATATAGACATTTTAGTAAGAATTTATGTTAAAGAAATACCTAAATCACCTAATAAGTCTGAAAGACCACTATCATCATCGTCATCGTCATCATCACTGTATTGTGACATCGCGTCTTCATATTCGTATCCCTTTAACTCGTCAATAATTTCATCGACCATTTTTGACACTAAGTTTTTACCTTCATCTGAACCTGATAGAATCATTTTAGCTACCTCAAAAAATTCATCAGTAGATAATGATGAAAATCTTGAGAATAAATAATTTTGTATTTCTCTCATATCATCCTCATATAATTTATCAGGATATGATTGTGTGAATTTATCCCATATTACAGGACCTAACCTTAAATCCCAAACCTCATAAGGTAAAGTGTCTGTTTGACCCATAACCATTTCGGCAGCTTTAGGGTCATCTGGTAGACCTTGTGTACCTAAAACCTCATAAACACCTTTTATAAGTTCGTGAACCAACACAGGAAAGAATAAACCTTTAGCCTTAATTGTTGGTGGGTCTGTAGTGTCATCCACTTCTTCTGAACCTTGTACCCCTTCTCCACTACCTGCAGCTCCCATAATCATTTGGTCAGGCATAATCCAATATAGAAGGTCATTAATTGACATTAATACCCCATAAAGATTTAATAATCGAGGGTTAATGGTATTTAACTGTTCCTCAACTAAATGAAACATATAATGACCTTTTTTAGATGCACCTTGTATTAAAGAGTTAATAAATCTTCTTTTAGCCTTTTCTAAATCGAATTTTTCAAAAGCTGCCATAAAATTTTCTAAGTCATCTTCAGCTTCATCAGAACTTATACCAAATTGTTGTTGTACCTCTTCATCGTCAACTTCCTCAGGTTCTGATATCATTTGTGAAGTATCTATTTGCCCCGGCATAGATGTTAATTCAACGTCATATTGAAACGCGTCATCAGGTATAGATAGTTCTTTCTTAACTAAATCAACTGCCAACTGCTCTAAAAATCCTTCGTTATTGGACTCTATAGACTTTACTTCTTGTACTGCCTGCATCAACATCATCTGTAGTTGCATAAATGCGTTTTGTCCTGATATGTCCTCCATACCAGTATAACGCTTTACCTTTTCAACTACCTGTTTAAATCTTTCTGAGGCTACCAACTCGGCAAACGAATTATCAAATTCATCTTCTTCTTTTCCTGGTAATGCAGGATTATCTGATAAAGGAGTTTCACCACTAGAAATCTTTCTTTCTATTTCTCTGTCCATTCTTTCAGGACCATCATATTCTATCTGTTCTTTAATAGAATTAATAATATTTTTTGTCAACTTACTCATCTCTGAATTTAATATTTAAGTTGTTAAACTTAAGGAATTCAGGTAAACCTTGTTCCTCACCAGCCTTCGGTTTTGGACTGTGTTTTGGTTTGTATGGCGTACCTCTTTCCGGCTTAACTCCTGGTTTAACTGTTGGTCTTGCAGGTTTAACTTCCGTACCCGCTTTAGGTTTTGGACTGTGTTTTGGTTTGTACGGAGTACCTCTTTCAGGTCTAACTCCAGGTTTAACTGTTGGTTTCACAGGTGCAATGCTTGGTCCCTGCTCAAGAATATCTTTCTTAGTAAACATCTTACCTTGTGATTTATTAATCAAAGATAAGATACTTTCTTCAATCTGTCTAACCTTTTCTTCCTTACTTTCTTTTTTAACGCAATTTGGTACCCTCTTACCAAACATAGTCTTCATTCCTTTCTTTTCATAACCCTTCCAACATTTAGTACCTTCGTTTGTTTCTTCGAACATACCTAATGTAGTAATAGGTGTTTTCATTTTTTTCTTCGAACTACCGAATAATTCTTCTAATACTTCATCTTCATTTATATCTCCAAAGAACTCTTCGTTAGCCATCATTTTTCTATTATTATCAGAATCATCATCCATACCATCAGGAGCCATATCATCCGCATCATGAGGCATTTCTTGACCTGTAGCTGTTTGCATCGCTAATTTACCTAATGCATTAGATGAGTCAATTTCTTCTTCCATTTGTTGTGTTACAGTAACTGAACCATCATCATTAGGTGTAACTGTACCATTAACATTAAGACCCCCACTATCTCTTTTCATTTTATCAATTTCAGTTTTACTATACGTTGTCTTTTCTACAGTAGTAGTTTCCGCTTCTTCAATACTTTCGTATATTTTATTAATATGTAAATTAGACATCTTTTTAATAGTTTCATATGAGAAACCCTCCTCAAGAAGTCTTACGATTTTTTGTTCTTTATTCTTCATGGTTTACAAAACTTTTCTCATATGAAAGGACAATATCTCTTTCATATAATTTATCTTCTACGGATTTAATTGTATCTCCATATCTGAAGACCAATCTTTTATAGTTACTATCAACTACAAACTCAGAATCGGATTTTTCCCATCCTAAAGATATAACACCTTCCACTGCGTCATAAACAGAAAAAAAGTCGGAGTTTTGAACTAGTTCCAACTCAATATCTGAGTTTCTCAAAACACCAACTTTTTTAATATATTCAATATTGGGAGGTAAAGGTTTTCCTGAAGCTGGTTCAGAGTCCCAATCTTCACCCCACACTTCTTCTACGTCAGAGAATATAAACTCATAGATATTATCCCCTTTATAGTTGGGACCCAATTCGTTGACGTAGACTAACCTCATAATAATTCCCCATTAGGTGATACTTTCAACTGTTTACCGTCAACCTCAAATACTAAGTTACTTTTGTTTGTTTTACCTAAAAACTTAGAATTTTTATTTTCTTTCATGATAAACTCTGAAGTTAATTCTTGCTCTAAAGTTTCAGACATTTCTTTAACTTCAGACTTAACTTTAACTTTATTTACTTTTTCTGTGATAAACTTTTTTATGTTTTTTGACTCAGTTTCTTTTTTTTCTTCTTCTGAAATTATGAAATACTTTGATATTACCTTATCAATCTTAGATTCAGTAAAGACTTCGTCTAAAACATTATTAATTCCATGACCTTCACCTAATTCTTCATCACCCACAGGTTCTTCTTCCATATCTAAGTCTAAATCTAACTCATCACCTTCTTCATCACCTGCTTCTATATCAAGTTCTCCCTCAACTCCGTAATCAATTTCCTCATCCTCAAAATTAGCTAAAACATCCTCCAAGTCTTCTTCTGATAAGTTTTCTAAATTCACGGCAGATATAACTGAATTTAAAACATACTTAATGTCTTCAGAAGATAGTCCTTCTTGAGAATCTAATGTTCTTAACTTTTGACCTAACTTTCCTGTTAGTTTTTGAATTAATTTAAAAGAAATATCTTCTTCCTCTCCTTCAACACCCTCAGGTTCTGACTCATCACCTAAATCCATATCTAAATCTAACTCTTCGTCACCTTCAGGAGTATCTAAATCCAAGTCTAAATCTAAATCTTCACCACCCTCTTCAGGTGCGGGTAATGCCTCAGGTGCATCTCCCATGTCGCTCATTTCAGATTCAGGTGTTTTTAAAACAAACTTTTTTTGCTCACCAATTAAATTAATATTTTCACTATGTTCATGTAGTCTATTTAATTCACCAGCTAAAAGGTTTATTTGTTTCATTGCCTGAGAATATGACCTGTGGTATTTTCTGTTTTTCATTGGTTCACGATAATCCATTTCGGATTCGTTAATTCCTGACTTTATAATGTATCCATTTTTTTCATTTACAATACCGTAATAGTTACCGTCAGCTAATTGAATTGTATAGTCGGCTTTACTTTCATTTATATTTTGTGAAGGCTCGTTATAACGAGCAATTTCAAGGATACGGTTAATTTTCTCCATACCTTGTAATTTTTCACTTCCTAAAGGGTTTAAATCTGCCATATTTTTGTTTTTTAAAATTCGTTAATTACATAAAGACACCATTTCCTCCAAGTTTCACGCTTCCACATTGAATTCTTTCTTGAGTCTCCCAAGTATTACCTGAGACGTATACTTCCACAGTTGCCACTGGATGTACTGTGGGTGTACTACCTGAATATAAGTTATACGTTGTTGACGCGCTTTGGGTACATGCTGTAAAACCTGCCATGATGATATTTTTATAAATAAATATGTGATAAATTAGTATTTTCTAATATTTACTATCTATTACTTTAAATTTTCTTGTATTGATAGACTCTTATCTATCAAATTATTTTTATAATCAAAAAGTTTTTGGATATACCCGTTACGTCTTAAAAATTTAAAAACTAAATTTTCGTAAGAATATTCACCTCCTTTTTCAAGACCACTCGTCCTAAACTTTTTTATTTTATCTTTAACCGAGTCTAGTTTTTCAACAGAGTCGTCTAAATCACCAACTTCCAAATCCTCAATAGTATTATCGATAATTTCCATCCAATGATGTGATTTATCTTCTATTTTTTTTCTGTCTATTTTAACTTCTTTTGCTACTGGTTGTTTTAACCATTCATCATATAATACTGAATAGACACCTGTAGACATATGTGGTTCATTCATATCTTGAACATACAATTCAACTTCATAACCTTTTACTGTAATATCGTGTTGGGAATTAAAAACAGTTCTTTTTAAATTAAATAAGTCTTTAAATAGTTCTTCTTGTTCTCCCGACTCTTTAAAATCATAAATTATGTGTAAGTCGATATCAGAATACTCTGACCAGTTAAAATTAGCTAAAGAACCCGTCATTGTTACGTCCTGTATAAAAATATCAAAACCTAAAAATTCTACGAATTTATTCGCGATATCTAATAACCCATCTCTTATTTCTGGTTTCATTTCTGATGACTCTACGTCAGCATAATTTTCCCAAATCTCAGGATTCAAAGTATCTTTAACAAAAAAACTACTAATTATATTATCCATTTTTTTCTATTTTATTGTAAGTAAATTTTCTTGCAACTTCTTTGTTAAAGAAACTACCTTGTGACTCAGCCATTCTAAACTTGGTGAAAACTGAATGTGGTACATCCTCATATTCATATTGTATATCTCCTTTGAATGTAACCAATAATTTTCTGCTCGAGGTATCATACTCTACTTTTCTGAGAGTTGTTGAGTCAATCTCACAGATTATCTTTTTACCTAATATTTTTTCAGATTTAATTCCCATTACAATCCAATTACGATGCCTTTTACGATGCCCTGGTCTTCTATTGTATCAGGAGAAATATGTACAAGAACGACAGTTTCACCATTAGATAAAGTAGTATTTAGTATTTCTCTATCATTTGTTACGGTGTTAGTACTACCATCATCATTATCAGTTGTTTTTGTAACTGTTTTATTTATCACATCTCCCTTTTTAATGTCCTTGGCCTTTTTAATGATAAGATTAGAATGTCCAAAATTTTGATTATTCGTGAGGACATAATAAAACCTAACCCCGTCTATATCAATATAAGAGTTATTGAGATTGTCTTTGTTAAGTAAAGTATCTTTATCTACTTTATATTCTTTACCTTCGTAAGTAATCGTAAATACATTATTCTCAGATTCTTCATTTTCAATATCTTCATCACCGAAAAATGTCTCAGGTATTTTTTCGTTTGGTATTTTGTATTTTGCTGTGTTACTTACAGTCCCTTCATAATAATCTGGGTGTACGTCCAATCCTAATTTTTCTAATTCCATAACTAACATAAAGTGACCGTTAATGGCCCCTTTAGTATCATACTTAAATACTGTAAATTTTGGACCTATATTGTAAGTAATTTCAACATCTTCACTGGTCCCGTCTAAAGTACCTTTTTTTTTCTTTAAAGAACTTTTGGCTATCTCATAACCTTTTTTTATACCATCTCTAACTCCTCTTAAAAATCCTTGTTCATCAAGTTCTGATTCGTTAATACCCATTAACTCACGATTACGTTTCACTTCATTTAATATACGATTGTCCATGATAATATTTTATTATAAATACTTAGGAGAATAAAAAACCCCTCAGTTTGTATGAGGGGTTATTTATTAGGAGTTATACTTCTTAATTTTATCTCGAAGTTTGATTGCTTTTTCAAAATCTTGTTTAGAAACTGCTTCATCTAATTGTGATTGTAGTTCCTGAATTTTTTCCTTATTAGATTCAATAGAATTAATTTTATCTCTCAATTGAGCTGCAGTTTCGTAATCTTGTGATTCTACAGCTTTGTTCATTTTATCTTTCAATACTGAAACCTCACTTGAATCTTTTTTAGGTGTTGTGTCACCATAACGGTAAATGGAAGTTACCTGATAGGTTCCATCTTCTGATGTAAATGTTTCTTTTGTCCAAGCACCATTCTCATCTTCACCACTATCAACATCTTTTTTACCTCTTACGACCATAGGGTTGTTATAGGAACCGAATCCATCAAATAATGAGTCAAACTCAGAGAACAAGTCATTAAAATTAAATTTTCTACGTAACATTTTTGGTTTTTTTATTTAAGTTTATTAATTTTACACTCATATTATGAATATCGTGCCAAACGATAAATTATACCATTACACTGACATTATGTCATACAAATTAAAAATGAACTGACAAAATGTCAATAGTTGATTTAGTGGTATAATCTTTACTATAATTGAACTAAATAATTTTTAAATATGATAGAATCAGTAGACCCAAACGATAAAGGACCAAGAAAAAAGAAAGAACAACAAAGTTCATCTAAGACCCCTGTACTAGACAACTTTTCGAGGGACTTGGTGAAACTAGCTTCAGAAGGAAGACTTGACCCTGTAATTGGTAGGGACAGTGAGATTAAAAGAATCGCTCAAATTCTTTCTCGTAGGAAGAAGAATAACCCAATTATTATTGGTGAGCCAGGTTGTGGTAAAACCGCAATTGTAGAAGGTTTAGCTATGAAAATTTTTGAGGGTGATTGCCCTCAAAATCTATGTGATAAACGACTCGTTTCTTTGGATATGACATCTATTGTTGCAGGTACTAAGTACCGTGGACAATTTGAGGAAAGACTTAAGGTAATTCTTGATGAACTTCAAGATAATCATGATATTATTATTTTTATCGATGAAATTCACACAATTATTGGTGCTGGTAACACCTCAGGTTCTTTAGATGCATCCAACATCTTTAAACCCGCATTAGCTCGAGGTGAACTACAATGTGTAGGTGCAACCACCCTCGATGAATACCGTGAGAATATCGAGAAGGATGGTGCTTTGGAACGTAGATTTCAAAAGGTAATGGTTGATGGTTCAACTCCTGATGAGACTTTAGAAATTCTTCAGAACTTGAAGTCTCGTTATGAGGACCACCACAAGGTCGTGTACACAGATAAGGCGCTTCAGACGTGTGTAACACTTGCGGACCGTTATGTTACCGATAGAGAATTCCCTGACAAAGCAATCGATATTATGGATGAGGTTGGTGCTCGTGCACAAATCAACGTTAAACTTCCTGAAATCATCGAAGAACTTCGAGCAGAAGCCCTTGAAATTAAAGATAAGAAGATTCAGGTTGTAAAGAGTCAGAAGTACGAGGAAGCTGCTCAACTACGTGACCGAGAACGTAAGATTATCGAAAAACTTGAATATGAGAAAGAAAAGTTTGATTCAAGAAAAGATGAGGAGCGTAAAGAAATCACCGAAGAAATGATTTACGATGTGGTTTCACATATGACTAAGATTCCTTTATCTAAATTAAATGCAGACGATAAGGAGAGTCTGTTGGATTTGGAGAGTAACCTTAACTCATCTGTAATTGGTCAAGAATCTGCGGTTAAGACGATTTCAAAAGCAATTCGTAGAAACCGTGTGGGTATTAAAGACCCAAGTCGTCCAATCGGTTCGTTTATCTTCTTGGGCTCCACAGGTATTGGTAAGACACACTTAGCCAAACAATTGGCAAAAGAAATTTTTGGTGATGAGGATTCGTTAATCCGTGTTGATATGTCTGAATACCAAGAGAAATTCTCTATGAGTAGATTGATTGGTTCCCCTCCTGGTTATGTTGGATATGACCAAGGTGGTCAGTTGACCGAAGCAGTCAAAAACAAACCATACTCAGTAGTATTGTTTGATGAGATTGAAAAGGCAAATAAAGACATCTTCTCAATCCTCCTACAAATGATGGATGACGGTCACCTAACAGACTCTTTCGGTAGAAAGATTAATTTCAGAAACTGTCTGATTATTATGACTTCCAATCTTGGTGTTAAGAAACTACAGGACTTCGGTTCAGGTGTTGGATTCGACACTACAACACGAATCTCAAATAACGAAGCAATGAAAAAGGCTTTGTTGGAGAAAGAGTTGAAAAATCACTTCACTCCTGAGTTCTTGAATCGCGTAGATGAGGTAGTAATCTTCAACCCACTAAGAGAAAATGAAGTTGAGCAAATCGTAGAGATTGAATTGTCTAAACTAGACCGTAGACTCGACCGTCTCGGATATGAAGTGACCATCGACAATAAAGTTAAGAAGTTCTTATCAGAAGTAGGTTTTGATGAAAAATATGGGGCAAGACCAATTAAACGAGCAATTCAAGAGAAAATCGAAGATTTGATTTCAGAAGAAGTTCTTAGAGGTAATATCACAGAAGGCGTACCTTGTAAATTGAAAATGAAAGGAAAAGAAGAAGTAGTTTTAGAAAAGGGGAAATAATTCCCCTTTTTTTTGTTTTTACGAAAAAAGTTTTTTATATTTGTATTCAAATCAACCACAAAATGAAAAACGAACAGCTCAATCGTCTTAAAGAAGTTCTCTCAGTTCCCACAAAAACCTATAAGGAAGATGGGATGGTAGACTACATTATTAGTGTTCTTGAGACGATTGATGGCGTGACGTATTACAATGACCCAATGAACAACGTTTATGCCACTAAAGGTACACTACCTGATGGTGAGTTTTACCCGATGTTTGTTGCTCACACAGATACGGTTCATGAGTTGGTTGATGACATTGTTGTAGAGGAGGAAAATCTCGAAAAACCCCCCACTTTTGGTCGAACGTTTACTGAAGAACTAAACTTATCTCTAAAGGGATATACACCACAAGGGAATCCAACGGGAATCGGTGGTGACGATAAATGTGGTGTTTTTTTGGCGCTCGAACTCCTTCGCACTTTGTCACATGTAAAGGTCGGTCTTTTCGTATCAGAAGAGACTGGGTGTCACGGCTCGAAAGAGTGTGATGTTGAGTTCCTCAAGGATGTGGGATATGCGATTCAATTTGACGCACCTGGAAATCATTTGGTTACCGAAGTTTGTTCGGGGGTTCGTTTGTTTGAAAGTAAAGGTGATTTTATTAATCGCATTATCCCCGTCTTTGAAAACTCTATGGGTGTGTCCCCATACCTTCAATCCCATCCATACACTGATGTATCTCAAATTAAGATGAAAGGAGATTTCTCTTGTATTAATTTCTCTTGTGGGTACTACAACATGCATACCTCTTCTGAGTTTGTTGTTGTGAAGGACGTAGAGGATGCGTTTAACTTGGCTGTCGGTGTTGTTAAGGAGCTTGGTAATACGAAGTATGAGTACACTTATGTCCGTCCTACATATGACTACTACGGTCAAGGTAACTTGTTTACTAATTACGAAGACGAAGATGATGACTACAACTACAAGGAAACTGATTGGGTTGATGGTGATAACCACTACTTTCACATCAGTGAGGACGAGATTGAGATTGAATCTAAGTCGACTGGTGATGTAATCTCTCTGAGTCTAAAGGATATGGGTGATTTGTATCTCCTTATCCGTGAACGTTTGTTGGAAAACGAGGAGTTTTAAAATGGGGAAAACAGTGTGTAGTTGTTCAACAGTTTAATTATTGTTGACAACTTCGCACTACCCATTTTTTTCTCACCATCTTTGTGGACTAAAATAAAATTAATTTTAGAATTTTTTGGGTTAACTCCTTTAAATATAATTTCTGTACCATCATCTGATGTTTTAATCGGATATGGTTTATCTAACCCAAAATTCTTAGATATATAGTTTAGTATCCTTCTATACTCACTAGCGTCTGACACCACTTCGTCATCAGATTCCATTTCCTCTAAAACATTTTCCAAAAGATTAGTCATCTCACTATCAAACATTTCACTGAACACTTCATGGTCCTGATATTCGTGGTAGATTTCTAAAATATGTTCATTAAGGTCTATATTTCTATGTATATAATTCTCTAAGACTTGTTGTATAGATAAATCTTTATGATACTCCAAGTCATCTTCATACATTTCCAATAATCTATCTACACTTATTTTGTACTGGTCAAAACAATTACCATCATCTACTTTTGTTAGTCCAACATCATCATAAAGGTTACACACGTTTTCGTCTATGTACTTTTTTACACCCTCATGTATGGATGTATCTTCGGCTTGTGAGTATAAGTAACTAAATTCTTCATAAAGTTTAGGAAGTCTTTCTTCTATAAACTTAGCCAATATCACATCTCCATCACCATTTCTAATTATTGTATCACCATCAAAGTATTTTAATAATTCAGGTTCCATAATCTCAACGATAGAACGTAATAAACCAACGTGTTCCTCGTTTAGGGTATATAAAGGATAACCTTCTTTCATATCATCATCAAATCTATACGTCTCATAAAAAAAATCACTGTTCGGATTTACGTATGCCCAATCGTAATGTCTTATAACTTCTTCACCTACTTCTTCTTCCATTAACTTTAAAAAGTTTGTCAATTCATCACTGAAATTAAGTATTACGTTTTCACCATCAAAACGGTCAAAGAAATCGGAATTTAAAGACTCGTACATCGATAGTTTAGGGTTACCCTTAACCTTTTTTAGGGTTTCATAATCATCTCCCTTCTCAGTTAATTTTTGAATTTCATCTTTAATAGGTGCAAATCTTTCTAATAAGAACGTATATCTTTCACCACCGTCTTGTTGATTATATACTTCAGGTGTACCGTTACCAAACGGTATTAAAAGCGCCATCTTCCCATAAGTCCTATCTGAGGACTTTTTATCAATTATGTAATATAACTTACCTTTTGATGTATATCTGTTAAAGTAGTCTTCGTTATCTCGTGTAGTAGTACACCATTTGGTGTTTGCTCCGTAATAACAAGATGATGTATGTGATAATGGTCTAATAATTAAAAATCTATCATCCTCATATAACTTTTCAGATTCCTTTTTACTTTTCTCTTCTTGGTCTGAAAGAAATTGAAATTTATCGTAAAAATTTAAAAATTTCTGTAACTCATATACAGTATCGAAAGAGTTTATATCTTTTGGACTTCTTAAAACTTTATTTTTAGAATCTTCAGAGTAAAATATCGTTTCACTCTCATCTTCGTCCATCATTTTTTCAACTTTTTCTTTAGAGAGTCTATCAACTATACTGTGATAATTTTTAACAATTTCACTAATTTCATCTGTGGTATGTCGTAATGACGATACCCTATTACCTATAGTTATAAACTTTTTAATCGCCCACTCAGAGTACTTCTTAGTTGCACTTGGGTCATTATCTATAATTTTTTCTGCAAGTTCTATTGACTCATCACCTAAAGGTTCAAGTTGACTTCGGAACTTATCTATTATACGTTCCTTTTTACCTTCTATTAATAGATTTATAAATTTCATGTTATTTTATAAATATTTGATTTTGAAAATAAGATTATATTCACTATATTTGTTATATGAAAAATCTATTATTTACTCTTATCTTTCTTATTACATCCGTTCAAGGGTTTTCTCAATCATTAAATATTAATCATTATAATCCAAATCCCACACTAACCTCTTTAATTGAGTGTGATACAATTCTTATCGATTATAATCTTGGTTATGATACTTTAATGTATGATGAAATTAACTCGTACCTTCTTCTAAGTTTGGTCGAGTTAACATATGTTCATGACGAGGGTTATACAGAATACCGCTACCCAAAGAAAAATGAAATTAAAAATAAAGTAATTATTGTATACTCCAGTGAATGGGGGACTCGTAAGGTGATTAACAATTAAGTTGTATATTACATACAGTTTTTGCTAAGGGACCATAAACAATTGCCTGTAATTTTGAAGTGTTTTCGTCAATAGTAAAGTTACCTTCTTTTTCTCTTACGTAATCAAACAAAACATATTTTCTTACGCCATCTCTATACCACAACCTATAGATTGAGTAATCTTTAGGATAATCTTTTGGCCAATTACCATCTAGTTTTTCTTTAAGGTATCTTTTACCTCCTTCTTCTCCTCTATCTCTTACCGCTCTTTCGTATCCTTGTGTATTTCTATCTGGATAAATTGCTCTGTATAAGTCAATAAGTGAATCAAATGTCTCTATCTTCATTGTATATAAATCAGTACTTTTAAAAGCCAAGCTATCAGGGTTTTCATTATAGTAATAAGATAACCCACCAACGTGAGCCCTTTTCAATCGACTAGCACCAAAATAACCAGTATCCATAACTAATTTTTTATTTTCACCCTCAATTGCGTATACTTGTGCTCTATCGGGTATAGAATATGAAGTGGCAATCGCATTAAAGTTTCCAGGTATATTTTTTGTGTTTACACTTTTATTAATACTAATAAAATTATTTTCACTTTCACCCTGTCTGCCGTTACCGGTAATCTTTACACCACATAAAGGAGATGTAACAGTGGGCGTAGTTCCAGGTGTTGGCTCTTTTTTACCTAACACTTCAATAGTGAAGTTTATAAATTGTTCTGGCTCATATTTTTTGAAGAAGCTATTACACGCTTGTGAGTCTCTATTTTGTCCTTGTTTACCACAGTTTTGTTGGAATTCAGTTTTACTATATGGTGTGTCACCTAGTATGAGTTTTTTTTCTACAGTTAAATTTTTTAATAAGTTAGGGTAAGATTCTTTCAAGTAATTTAAGATGGATTCATATCTTTTATTAGATAGATAACCTTGTTCCACTGAAACCGCCGGATTCTGTTCTCTATCAAAATTTGTTATTTGAGATTCACCAGAGTTAACGGTCAATCTTATAACGTTACCTGTGTGTTCCTCAACAAAAGATTTTACTTGACCCATTAATGTATCAATCTGAGATTTTACTTCAGGGGATAATTTCCAGTATCCCGCCTTAAATGTTTTTTCAAAAGGTAGGGTTAGTTTCTTTTCTTCTTGCTCATTCAAAAGACCCATTATCTCCTTAACACGACTCACTTCATTTATAATATCATGATTCATTGTAATTTTTATTTATAAATAGTTTGTATAAAGAAAAATTCTCACTATCTTTATGTTTATGAAATATCTATTACCTATCCTTTTTTGTTTGGTTTCATTAACGTCAACATCTCAAATCACATGGGAGGAATCACAATGTTATTACATCGATGATAATGGTGATGAGATTACAGTTCCGTGTGACTATGTATTACCTACACCTGTTTTTACGGGAAATATTGATTCCCTTTGTTGGGAAATGGAAAAACGTTTTGTGAAAACGTTAAACGAGTGGAGACGTAGTCATGGAATTAATGAATTACAATACGATTCAGAAATGGAATCTTTGTTGACCGTACCATGGAATAAAAAACAAGTTCAGATGGGTGATATTAGTCACGGTGAAGGTTATAACAGTTTAGGAAATAGAAGTGATAGGGTTGGTATTGGAGGTTGTGGTGAGTGTTGTGCTTATAATCATAGGTCTGATAAAAGTGATGTGTCAGAATTTTTTATTCAATATAAAGATAGTCCACCACACTGGGAAATTTTAACCGACGATGACTACAACTATATCTCAGTCTCGGTACTATACGACCAAGAAACAAATCGTTATTACTCTGTCGTGAATGTTCGGTGGTGAGTTGTTTATTTAAATAAAAGTATTTATATTTGTAGTGTTCTTTGAAAATATGGGGGCGTTTTTGGATTTGACTGGTACAGTTGGTCACGGAGTGCACGTAGTGAGAGGTTACCTATCACTTTAATACATGGTTACAAAACACAAACGGCGAAACTTTCGCAAAACTTCAGGCTGTCGGTTTACTCCGCACTGAAGAGGTCTACGCTGCCTAAGGCATCGTTTACCGCAGGTCGGTCAGGACATATACCTAGGAACAGAAGTCCGTTGTTGTGGTGGAGAAATGACTAAACCCTAAATTGAGTCATACATCTATTGGTGATGGAGGATGTAAAAATTCAATCATCTATTTCGGATTGTTGAGAATCAATAATGACCTAAACGTGTAGTACTCTCTGTTTGAGGTATTCAGGACGGGAGTTCGAGTCTCCCCGCTTCCACTAAAATAAATCCTCGATTGTTTTGGCAGTCGAGGATTTTTTATTATATTTGTACTGTAATCATCACATAAACATCATCAACATGACACAAGAAGAAGTAACTAAAGAAGTTGAAAACTATAACGGAACTAATAGTTTCATGAATTCGCTCAAAAAAGGACTTAAGAAATACGGTTCCCTTACTGATAACCAAACTTCTGCAGCTATTCGTGTTATTGAAGGTGCTCGTCGACATGAACAAGCGCAAAAACGGATGAATATCACTTTGGTTGGTGATACCATTAAGATTGGTCGTAAGATTGCTTTGGGTATTAAAGAAGAGTATGGTCTTGAGTTTCACCCTATTCTTATCGATGTGACCGCAGTTACAGGTATGACGGACCGAGCACTTCGTATTAAAGGTAAATTGACTAAAGAAAACGGAGGTATTTGCCGTTGTTGTGCTAAAACCCTTACGGATGATATTTCTAAAGTCACCGGTATCGGCCCTATTTGTTCTAAGTATGTCGGAGTACCCCATCCCCGTAACCTCTATGACACTAACGAAATTGAGACCTATAAGAAGAATATGTCTGAAAAGATTGATTCAATCGGGGAGTTTGAATTTTGGATTCCAAAGAAAGCAATTGTGAAATGGAATGGTATGGGGGGAGTGATGGTTAAGATGTGAGAAAGGGGGGTAACCCCCTTTTTCCCTTTTAGGTGATATTTATAGTAATAAACTGTAAAAATTATTTATTATGGGAACAGCAGAAGTTAAAAGTTTAATTAGACACGCATTGACCGCTATTGGTACTTTATTAGTACTTACAGGTCTAAACACATGGATACCTTTGGTAGACTTATTAACAGAGAATTTAGATTCAGTGGTAAACGCTATCGAAGTCCTCGTAGGTTTAGGAGTGGCGGTATTTGGATTCTTCCGGAACAAAGAAAGATTCAAATTAGTTGAAGAGACCCAACAGTAAAACCCCCGAAATTAAAACCCCCGACCAAAAATCGGGGGTTTTTTTTGACATGTAAAATAAAGTGTCTTATAATTTAAAAAAAAAGAATGAACAATGTGTTAGTACTAAATGCAGACTATTCACCTCTGAATATTACTAGTCTTCAGAGAGGGTTTGTTTTAGTAGATAAGGGAAAGGCTGAGATAATAAAAAGTGGGGAAAAAGACATTATCACAACTATAGGTAATTTTGTTAGACCAGTTATTATACGGTTACTAAACTTTATACGGTATAGACCAAAAAACATTAAAGTTAATCGAAGAAGAATTTTTAAAAGAGATAAATCAACTTGTCAGTACTGTGGGTCTAAAAAACACTTGACTATCGACCACGTTATGCCTCGTTCTCGTGGTGGAGGTAATACGTGGACAAATTTGGTTACATGTTGTTCAGGATGTAATGTTTATAAGGGTAATAAAACTCCAAAAGAGGCTGGTATGAAGTTAATTAATAGACCTTATGAGCCCTCTATTTTCTCTTCTGTTTTTTATGAAGAAGCTGAAGATATTTGGAACGATTTTAAGTTATCGTTTAAATCTTATTAACCATTTTTAACTATTTATAGGTAGTAGTTCTTCAATAAACAAGTAAACCTATAAATGTATGCTTTTAACTTTTTTAAGGAATTTATTCCTTCTTACACTCCCCCTGTTCCTATTTAATGGTAACTTAGGGGCTCAATGTGACGTTTTTATAGAACAAGGTTCTGTAGTCGTTACTGATAATGGTAGTGGTGTCAAATTTCAATTTGACGTTACAAACAATTCAGGTAGTGAATGGGAAGGGGATGTACTTAAAATGTATTGGTCACTTAATTCAAGTGCGCCTATATGGACCATAGATTATACCTCAAACAACAATGTTGGACCCTTACCTCCTGGACAAACTAGGACAATAACCACCCCATGGTTCGACATTCCAAATCTCCCTTCATGGTTTCCTGAAGACCCTGGTCCTGGTGGTGACTTGGACGATTATTGGGTCGAGGCTTTAGAATGGCCTTATTGGTCTGCAAATCCAAACGGTTTTGATGGGACGTGGTCGCAAATGAATCTACGTCTCGGAAGTTGTGGTTTGGGTGATGGTGCGTGGGTATATAACGATAACGGCGACCCTTATTATGGTCCTTTTAATAGTGATTGTCCCGATGTCAATAATGATGCGTTTTGTGATTGTGATGTTAATTTTCTTGGGTTTGACCCTGAAACATATGACGTAAGTATTGAAATAGTGTCTCATTGGAATTGTGGCACCTCTTTAAATACCAGTGGTTTTTCGAGTGAAATGGATTATGTAAATATGATTCAAATCGGAGCTCATGTACCTGGTTGGGATTATCCGTGGGGTTGTACTGCAGCTCAGTACCATTTAGGATGGACGTTTGATAATCCTGTAGCTTTTGAGGAGTTTTATGCTGGTGACACAATTAATTATAATATGTTTTCAGACGATACATTCTATGATGATTGTTTTCAGGAAATATTAGAAAGTGATACTTTAACTTCATGTTTAGAGATTGTTTTATGGCAAATTAATTATTCTGAAACCGCGATTGTCGGTGAGATAGATGGTGGATGGGCGGCAACATGTGGTACTTGCGCGGACCAAACTCAATTTTACCCTGATATGTCTATGGAGTTAAACTCAATGAATATTTGTAATGCACCACCTCCATTGTATCCTGGTTGTATGGATTCAGATGCTGAAAATTATAACCCTAATGCGGGATATGATGATGGTTTGTGTACGTACCCACCAATTTTTGGATGTATGGACCCAATAGCGTGTAATTATGATGTTAATGCGACTGAAAATTATGGATGTATAACTTGTGAAACACCTTATGAAGAAGGTCTTGCGTGTAACGAATTTCATAATTCAGACTCATATTGGGATTGGTATTTATCCGTTTTTGACTGTAACCAAGGGTGTACAGACCCTGAAGCAATTAACTATGATGAAAATGCTGAAAATGATGATGGTTCATGTGAGTACGATACGGTAACTTCACCTGACGCAAGTGGATATGTATCATTTTTAGGTACCATATGTGATAACGGTGTACCATCTAATGAAGTTAATATAACAGTAATTAATCCCGATACAGGTAGTTTTAATGCTACTGATACTTTATTTAATTATTGTGTTGAAGTCCCTGAATTGGGGTTAGATAGTTGTTTATATGGTGATATTAATGCTTCCGATTATATGTTACCCGGTGAAGGTCAGGTAATATGGAATGTTAATGTACCTAACTATATAACACAATTAACCGTAAATGTGTATTATGCTGAAGGTGAAATTGATGAGAACTCTTCCAACAACACTTACTTTTTTTCAAATCTTATTCAAGACCCCGATATATGTCCTATTTTAGGGTGTACAGACCCTATAGCTGAAAACTACAACCCGTTAGCAACAGAAGATAATGGTAGCTGTGAATATATGGTCGACCTATCATTAGATAGTATAACAATAAACGAATATTGTGACGGATTTACTCCCTACTGGATTCCTACATTACATCTAAACAATCTAACCAATCCCGCAATAAATGAATATTGTATCAAAGTTCAAGTCTTAGGACAAACAAACGATACTATTTGTTTTAATGCGATGGGTACAACAATAAATTCATTCGGTGACCTCTCATTAGAATGGCCCGAACCGATTTATTCATATGGTACTATTAGTATTCATGTGTTAGATATTAACGGTGAAAGTGAAAACTCATGGGAAGATTTCGGTGAAGATGATAATATTGGTAATAATATGTTTGTTACTAGTATCTTAGGACCATCAATAAATTGTGATGTTTTAGGATGTATAGATGAAACCGCTAATAATTTTAATCCTAACGCAAATATAGATGATGGAAGTTGTACCTATGATATTACAGAATTAAATTATTTAGGGTCAGAATGTACGGTATATTGTGACCAAACAGGTCCTTACTATTACGTCACCTCCACCTTTCAAAATACGGGTAATGTTACAATTACTGATTTTTGTGCTGAGTGGAATGTAATTGGGGGTGAGGAAGAGATAGGGTGTTTTAATGGAGTTTTAGAACCTAATCAAATAGTAACCTTAGAATATGGTCCTATATACACTGATGGTAGTGGTGTTGTATGGGTCTATTTACAAGAACTAAATGGTGTTGTTTTAAACCCTGAAATAGGATTTACAGAAACATTGTTCTGTTTATCAGAAGCTGAATCAATTTGTATTTATGGTTGTACAGATAATGAAGCGAACAATTACAACCCTGATGCGGACTTGGATGATGGGTCTTGTCAATATGATGTCTTTGGTTGTACGGACCCTGAGGCTAACAATTACGACTCGACCGCTAACGTGGACGATGGCTCTTGTACTTATGACGTATTCGGTTGTACAGACCCAACCGCAAATAATTATAACCCCTTGGCTACGAACGATGATGGAAGTTGTACTTATGATATCTATGGGTGTACTGATTCAAATGCAAATAACTTTAACCCGAACGCAAACGTGGATGACGGTTCTTGTGAATATGATGTATTTGGGTGTACTGATGAAAGTGCTAATAATTATAATCCGTTGGCTAACGTAGATGATGGAAGTTGTACTTACGATATCTTAGGGTGTACAGACCAAAATGCTAACAACTATAACGTTTTTGCTAATGTAGATGATGGTTCATGTGAATATGACGTTTATGGGTGTACGGACATGAATGCTATTAACTACTATAGTGAAGCGAATATAGATAATGGAACTTGTATTTATCCAGGCCCTTGTGATGAGTTTGACGGTCAAGCGTTCGCACCAAACGCATTTAGTCCAAATAATGACGGTTTAAATGATTCTTGGGGTGTCATTACAGATGAAGAGTGTTGGAACTCATGGGAAGTGTTAATCTTTAACAGATGGGGTCAAATAATATATGAAATGAATAACCCATCTGATAGATGGGATGGTAGTTTTAGAAATGGTGAGTATTATGTTGAAGACGGTGTATATGCTTATACGTTACGAGCTGTGGCATGGAATTTGGAGACTATAGAAACTACAGGTTTCATAACCGTTCTCAGATAAACAATCGATAAATAAATTAGGTGACCTTCGGGTCACCTTTTTTTATACAAGAAAAAAGGACTGACACCGTCAGTCCTTTTCGTAGATAATATTAACCCCCTTTTTTTAAAAAAGTTTATGAAAGTACACTATCTCTAATGCCTTTCAGTTTCGAGTCCATGTTCGACTCTATTGAATCCAATAAGGAATCCAATGCTATTGTGAACTTATCTTCAAGTTCTCTTTTAAAATCTTCATTATCTATTCTATTCATTAATAACTCCCTTGTCATATTTGTCAAACCATTCAAATATTTTTCCCCGAATTCTCTTATGAATGTATCTGTGATAATTCTGGCTAAAAATCTCTTATCTGAAAATACTTGTGGGAATTCATCTTCTTCTAATTCTAATATAGATTGTTTTAAGACTTCCTTTTCGAAAGAATCCATATCTAATTTTGACTCTAAATAAGTTATTAATCTATCTTTAAGGGTATCTATCACTTGAGAGTTTTTATCTCCCATAAGACCCTTTAAAACCATTATAAGGTCCTCATTAATAGTGTTAGTAGATATACCCATATCCACTAAGTTCTTTGACTCCACAAAGAGTTTGTTAAAAAATTTAGTTGTTTGAATTTTTGAATTAAGGTTTACAGATTCAGAAATAATACCAAAACGTCCCTTAACAATTTTTGATTCTGTGAGTTTTGTAACCTTGACAGTCTTTGTGTCGTTTAGGTTCTTTTTTACTATCTTCTTTAGACTCATCTTAATTCTTTGGTCTCCACGCATTTATTGATTCGTTGAATTCCTTACTATTAATCCTCACTCTTTCATAAATATCTGCGTTTTCTGGTTTGTCAAACTTAAATCCCTTTTTTTTTAAATTTTCTAACATTTCCTTCTGACGTTTTGTGAGCTCATTTGTAAGACCTTCCCCGTCCAATAATGATTGTAAACCTTTCTTCTCTTTTGTCTTCATAACCTCTTCAAATGGTTCATCTTTCTCCATTTCTTGATTATGTGTATTAACATAAGTATCAGTCTGTATTTCTTCCTTTTCTTTATCGTTAAAATCTACTTCAGGTATCTCATCCCCACCGACTATCTTAAAGTCCCTGTAATCAGGTCCTTCGTTGTTTAAAACAGTAAAGTATACTATACCACCGTCGAGTAATTTACCGAGACCATTCATTTGTGAGTTAAATGGTAATTCGATATTCGCGTTGTTATAGTATGAACCCAATCTAACGATAGGTTCACCTGTCTTTTTATCTTCACCTTTTGCAATAACAACTGACCTGATGAATGCAATATCCTCAGGGTATTTTTTGATAAGGTCATCAAATTCTCTACTTATTTCTTCTCTATCTTCATCAGTAAAGACTACTTTTTGTTTTCCTTTGTCATTGGCGGTGTAAAAGTTAAATTCCTTTAACTTATCATCTATCATCTCAGGTAAAGAGTTATTCATTTCTTCTTCTTTTATTATATTCATTAATCCTTTAGATTCGTTTAATTTTTTATACGCATCAAATTCGGTCCATCGACCATTAGAGTCAATTTCATCGTCTATCCATCCCCATGGTCCACTTGTTCCATTTTTTCTTTCTACTTTATACATTCTTGGTTTATCTTCTGATAAATTTCTACCCCATAAAACAATTCTTTCTTTACCGTCAGGGGCACCTCCACTACCTGTATCCGGCCATTGTATTCTTAACATTTTAGCAACATATCTATTTTGAGGTTGCTCTGTTGTACCTGTTCTTAAATCATCATACAATTGTTTAAATTCTTTTTCTACCTCAGAGTTACTACTTTTACTATTAACATGTAAATTTAGGTTGTGATACATGTCTTTAATTTGACTTTGGAAGTCTCCTGTAAGTACTACTCCACCGGTTGAACCTGTAGAAGGTGCAGGTGCAGGTGCAGGTGCAGGTGCAGGTGCAGGTGCAGGTGCAGATGATACTACTTTTTT
>Ga0181596_10000267_pt1 | contig 53469 bp, 57 predicted proteins | sample 041ome_6_FD_148655 | JGI IMG/M metagenome (GOLD analysis project Ga0181596, IMG submission 148655) | Coastal salt marsh microbial communities from the Groves Creek Marsh, Skidaway Island, Georgia - 041402US metaG (spades assembly) | ecosystem: Environmental > Aquatic > Marine > Intertidal zone... | reverse complement strand
GAATCCATTCCGAACTCAGAAGTGAAACGTATTAGCGCCGATGGTAGTGTGGGGTCTCCCCATGTGAGAGTAGGACACTGCCAGGTCCCATTAAGAAAAACCCGCCTAACGGCGGGTTTTTTGCTTTATATAGAAGCCTCAGCATTTTGTGTGTATAGGCTAACAGAATTTAAGTGGAGTTGATAAGTCATCAGCTTCATACAGTTAAGAAACTGCAAACCGTTTTTCCTGGCAGCCATAGCGATACGGTACCACCTGAATCCATCCCGAACTCAGAAGTGAAACGTATTAGCGCCGATGGTAGTGTGGGGTCTCCCCATGTGAGAGTAGGACACTGCCAGGTCCCATTAAAAGAAACCCGCCTTACGGCGGGTTTTTTGTTGTCTGCTATAAAGAAAATAACGAAATAAATGCCATGGCTCCACCATATTTAACACTTAAAAATGGTATGCGTAGGATACGTTGAGAAAATCTAAGCCTGGATTATTGTTATTGAACCCACCATTAGAAAAATGCATATAGCGCAAGGCTACGTGCTGTTTTTTATCAAGTTCCATAAAGAAACCAATGCGATCTTCAAACTGATAATTCGAACCAATGTCTTTACCTGCCACTTCCTGATCACCAATATAACTTGCACCAATACCTGCTTCTAAATATATCGGGTATTTATTGTTTAGTGTTGTTATCTGTTTCATGAAAACGGGAGTGATCGATGCCGCATAACTTGTACTGTGTGAATCATCTTTTCCATATTCCCAGACCACTGCGCTCACTTCCCAATATAGTCTTATATCACCAAACCAATCGGTGACTAGCGTTTGTTCTAACGGTCGATAGGCAAGACGCACTCCGTCGATTCCATCGAACCCATGCATGTAGTCAACGCTCACTGTTTGACGCGCTTGCGCAGTGAAAGTCACTGTAAAAGCGATAAGAAAAGAAAGTGATAAAAATGAGGTTTGTTTCATAACTGCTCCTTGATCTGATAATCAACAAGCAAAATTGCTTCCAATTAATAAAGTTAGATATATCAGTAAGTTAAGGTTTTGTTTTTTTTATTTTATCTACGCTTTATGCGTTATTTACTGTCATCATGGAATTATTACAACGATGACCAAAGATCGTTTGTTTGAAGTCCTTGTTCTTTCATTAACCGCTGGATTAATTGCTGAGTTTCTTCAATACCGTATTTATTTTTTATCTCATCGAGGGCTTTAGAATTGGAAAGTATAAACGCATTAACCTCTTCAATGATGTCAGGGTGTTGCAATGTTGAGATAGAGAAGGAAACCATGTTGTGCGGGAGGGTTAGATCAGCAGTCAACTGGCCGATATTGGGGTATCGACGAAGAATGCGGTGCGCTGCATTGTATTCTACATCCATGGCATCAGCTTCCTCTTTATTTAAAAGTGACAACCCCTCGTAAACACTCTTTACGCCAACTATATTCACCGTATTTTCGCTGATTTGTTTCTTCCATTTAGCGGGGGTGAAACCATCGGGAATGATGAGCTTCTTCACCTCAGTCACCCCTCTACCTTGGTTTTTCGGTTTAACTAACGTAACGGCAAACGTGTCCACCAAGGGAAGAGAATAGACTTTATCAAGGCTATGAGTTAAGGGCTCGCTCCATCTAGGGTTATCAGGAAAAACGAAATCAACGTTACCTTTCTTTAATTCAATTTGAAGGCGTTTGATCGGCATGCTTAAGTAAATAAACTGATGTCCACTCTGTCTAGAAAATGCCTCCAGTATGGCCCATCCCACACCTTTTTCATGTTGAGAGGAAAAATCATAATAAGGAGAGTACTCAATATCTTGAGCGCCCACGATGTAGGTGTCAGCCTGAATAGTCGAAGCAAAAAGTGAAAAAAAGAATATTATCGGTGCAACCTGGATAATACGGAGCATATCATTTCCAAACCTCTTCAATTTTCAGTCCTTGTTCATTTAAAAGCTGCTGAGTGAGTTGCTCTAAAGGTAATATGCCGTACTTCGATTTAATACTATCAATTAATTCAGGGTTTGAGGATATAAAACTATTAAGTTCAGCAATAACATCTTGCTGGTAAAGGGTAGATAGAGAGAAGGGTATTTCATTATGTGGAAGCGTTAAATCTAAGGTAAATGCATCTTGCTCGAAGGAAAACGAAGAATAGTGCTGACTTACGAAGTACTCTAAATCTAAAGCGTCCACGCGGTTTTGATACAAAAGGGATAGCCCCTGTGAAATACTACTCACCCACGTAATTTTAGTGCTTTGATCATTTATTCGCATTTGCCAATTAACGGGTGTAAAACCCAAAGGCATAGCGAGATGTTTTATAGCGCCAACTCCTTTTCCTGCTTTTTCTTTTTTAACTATGGTCCCAGTTACGGCATGGGTAAGAGGAGAAGAAAAGAATTTATCTTTTGATGTGGTAATACTGTTATACCATCCGCTGTTGTCAGGATAAACAAAGTCTACGTTACCCTTAACCAGTTCAAGCTGAAGCCTTCGTATTGGTAAACTCACGTAAATAAATTCATGCCCCGAAGCCTTTGAAAAGGCTTCCAGAATCGACCAAGCTACACCTTTGTCAACCTTTGAGGCAAAATCATAATGAGGAAAGTAGGCTAAATTTTGTGCCCCAACAATATACTTTTCAGCAGAGACATTAATGCTTAATAAATAGCTACAGAAAAGTACAATCCATCGCATCACGTAAACTCCAATATGACAACAACACTTTATAAAACGCAATAAACTGATTCACTACAATGCATAAGACAATGCATAAGACAATGCATAAGACAATGCATAAGACAATGAACAAGGCGTAAAACAGAATAGAGCATTGAGTGTAGAGGTTAAGACATCATTAAGTGGGAGTAAAACGTTTATACCATTCCACATAGATAATTACCCTCTCAGCGAGACTTAAAATGTTTATAATCGCGGCGTGTTTCTGCAGTTATTGGCTCTACATCAAGGTGACATTACAAAAAGTACGGACATGTTAAACTTGCCAGCGCCTTCTGTGTGGGCAAGTAACTATGCGAATGGGTATTAGTGAAAATCTCGCGAATTAAGTGATATTTTTTCTAACCAAGGCGTACGGTCAATAAGCTTACCGGCGATAATATGTATCACGCCTTCTTTAGAATGCTCAATAATGCCATTCACTTGTAAGAGCTTCGCTTTTAAAAAGGTTTGTTGTTGAGCGCGTGCTGTGGATTGCCATACAACGACGTTCATATTGCCAAGATCATCTTCCAAGGTAAGAAACGTGACTCCTGCCGCTGTACCAGGGGCTTGGCGACCCGTAACGGCGCCAAGCACTTTGACTACCGATTTATTTTTCTTAGCAACAAGCGTATTAGACCAACTGATATCTTTGAGTTGATGCTGTCGCCGTAGTATTGAAATGGGGTGGTTATTAACAGACAGTCCTGTCGATGCATAATCTTCAAGTAGATTCTCAGCATCTGAGGGCGCAGCTTTTAAGGTACCGTTTCTTTCATCGGTACATTTATCCTCAGTGTCGAACAGCGGTAAGCGCGTTTGAGTATCCATTATTCGCCAGCGCGTTTCATAGCGATTGCCTGAAATAGCGCGCAGTGCATCAGCACTGGCAAGGGCTTCTAACTCGTTACTTTTAAGCGATAGCCGGCGCAGTTGCTCTACACTCGCATACCCCCCGTCAGGACGGTGCTCCACAACTTGCTGAGAAGATGCTTCACTCAGCCCTTTAATAAGCTTGAGGCCTAATTGTATGTACTTTTTCTGGTTTGCTATAACCAAGGTATGCTCAGTATCAGACTTGTTCACACAGGGAGCTTCTACGTGAATATCATGGCGTTTTGCATCTTGTACTAGCTGTGATGGCGTATAAAACCCCATTGGCCAGCTGTTTAATAACGCCACATAAAATTCAACGGGGAAGTAAAATTTTAGCCAGCAAGACACGTAAGCTAATACTGCGAAAGAAGCGGAATGCGACTCTGGAAAACCATACCCTGCAAACCCTTTAATCTGCTCAAATAAATTGTGTGCGAATGTATTGTCATAGCCTTTATCTGTCATACCTTTAATTAATTTGTCTCTAAATTCGAAAATTCGCCCGTCTTTTTTCCAACTCGCCATAGCTCGGCGAAGTTGGTCTGCTTCACCGCCACTAAAGCCTGCTGCAACCATAGCAAGTTGAATAACCTGCTCTTGAAAAATAGGTACGCCCATCGTACGCGATAGCACCTTTTCGACATCTTTTGAGGGATATTCGACGGTTTCATTACCGTGACGACGTATTAAGTAAGGGTGCACCATATCCCCCTGAATAGGACCTGGCCGGACAATCGCAATTTGTACAACTAAGTCATAATATCGGCGGGGTTTAAGCCTTGGTAGCATTGACATTTGTGCCCTCGACTCTATTTGAAACACCCCGACGGTATCGGCGCGACAAATCATATCGAAAACCTGTTTGTCATCACCTAGTTTAGTGATGAACGGAATGCTTGTTTCAACCGGGTACTGTTTATTAATTAGGGTGAATGCACGGCGAATGGCGCTTAACATACCCAACGCCAACACATCGACTTTTAATAGGCCTAGTGTTTCTATATCGTCTTTATCCCACTGAATAATAGTGCGGGCTTCCATTGCTGCGTTTTCCACAGGGACTAAGTCATATAGCGGCCCTGCACTTATTACAAAGCCGCCAACATGCTGTGATAAATGCCTCGGTGTGCCCAGTAGGGCTTCTGTTAAGCTAATAAGCTGTTGTACCCGTTTCTCCTGTGGGTTTAAACCAAGGTTGGCCAGTTGGGATTTCCACGGTATAACGCTATCTCGGCGGTTTATTTGTTTAACAATAAAGTCGAGTTGAGATTCGCTAAAACCTAGCGCTTTTCCCACGTCTTTAAATGCTGACTTAAATCGGTAACAGATCACTGTCGCTGCGATAGCGGTTCTTTCCCTGCCATACTTTTTATAAATATATTGAATAATCTCTTCACGACGTTGATGCTCAAAATCTACATCGATGTCTGGCGGTTCGTTACGTTCTTTAGAGATAAAGCGCTCGAAGAGTACGCTAATTTGTCTAGGATCAACGGCTGTGATTTCTAAACAATAGCAGACTACAGAGTTCGCCGCAGAGCCTCGGCCTTGGTATAAAATACGTTGCTGTTTGGCAAACTGAACAATGTCGTAAATTGTCAGAAAGAAATACTCATACTCTTGCTCGCCAATCAGTTTGAGCTCTTTTTCAATCGTCTGCCTGATTTCTGGTGTGATGCCCTCTGGAAAGCGAATTTTAATTCCTTCTTCTACACGCTCTCGTAAATAAGATGCAGGTGTATAGTCCTTTGGGACAAGTTCGGCTGGATACTGATAGCGCAATTCCTCTAAGGAAAAGGTAAATACCTGACTAAGAAGATGGGTATTTGCCACCCATTTTTCAGGGTATAACTTCTTAATTTTGTGTTTGGTACGCAAGCTACGCTCTGCGTTACTTAACGCATTTCTTCCTATTTTATCTACACTGGTATGATGTTTAGTCGCGTGCAAAATATGCTGTAGTGGTAGCCTGTCAGCGTGATGCATTAATACCCCGGTACACGCAATAACGGGAAAAGAGTAGGTAGATTGCAGATGGTTGTAATGTGCAAATCTATGGTGGTCACGGCCATCTAATAAGCGCTGCGCGCCTATGTAAGTGTCTATATTAGGGTGTTTTAGCAGCCATTCTGCCCAATGTTTATCTTGAGTCTCTTTCCCGCTAGGTAACCAAATAAATTTACAGTGTCGAATAGTACGCAAATCCCATTCGGCCAGTTGATACTCGCCTTTTTCTGAGCGACGCCTAGCGTTTGTGATGATACGGCAGAGTTCACTATAGGCAGCCTTGTCCGGGCACAGCAACACAAAGGATAAGGTTTTATCAAAGACAAAGTAACTACCTACAATAAGCTTGATAGGCAATTTTTGGTGAGAGATTTCATCGAATGCGCGCACTATGCCAGCAACTGAGCACTCATCGGTAATAGCAAGAGCGTCGTAGCCAAGAAAAGAAGCGGTAGTGACTAGCTCTGCAGGTGAAGAGGCTCCGCAAAGAAAGCTATAGTTGCTTTGGCAAAATAGTTCGCTGTACTTCATGGAATCGTGGTTATCCTAATCACACAGGCCTAACAAAAAAGACCATGTACCCACCATTGTTTTTTTTCATCTTTAAAGACCAATAACCTCACGCTTTGAGGCGTCTGTGCGATGAAATAATCCCGTTGGTTAGTGCGGTCACGCCACCATTCACTATGTAATCTTACGGGCCCAAAACAAATTTGTGTGGGTTGGGTAAGTGGCTTAGGGCTATCAAATGTAAAAGTAGGAGCAGTATCGCTGCAATAAGTGTATTCAGACCCGCTTGACTCATTTACCGTCATATATTCAAACTGATGACTATTGCCTGCTCGAGGTTGAAACGTGCTGTTATCGCCTAGCTTAGCGTTTAAGCGACCAATTAATTGCTTCTGTGCAACATCATTGAATCTGTCACTAAAAAAATCACCATTGTGCGTATCTACTGCTTCAAACTCTTGGCACTTAAGTTCAACGGCTGTTGCGGGTTCAGGCAAGACAAGGTTTTCAATTTTAAGAGTAAATAACGGCAACCAGCTCTTAACGGAAGACTGGGGAAGAGCGGAATGAATTGCAATATTTATGGGCGATGCTTCTCTAAAATGAATGTGTACACTCACGCTTGATGTGTATAAATTTCTAGCTCGTAAATAATAGGCCAAATGCTCAAATTGCTGGGTCACAAAAGGCGTTAAGTGCTGAATGTTTTCTACATCAAAAGGTAATAGCAAAAAGTTATCGAAGCGCTCTAGCGGCCTAAATAGCGTGACGCGAGGAAATGTCTCTCCTCTAAGTGCAGTAAGATACACGATAGTGTTGTTGTCGAAGCGTCGCCCTAGTTCTTGGACAGGCATGGAGAGTAACTGCTGCACACGAGTAACCCCCACTCTTGCTAGCGACTCTATAACGTTAGGCGCTAATGCGGTAAGAGAAAGAGGGCATGTATTCAGCGCCTTTTTTATATCATCGAGTGCGTGTAAATAAGAGTCATGTTTTCGAAGGGCAAGTACCTTTGCTGCCTCTATTGTCCATGCACAACCAAAATGGTAGCGAACGTCAGACTCCGACAAAGCCTGTGTGAGGGTTTTCCACAGGGGGGCATGCCCGCCATAATAATGGACTAAATTATCTAGTCTTACTGCCAGCCCGCCTGAATAGGCATGGCTATCTAACACAATGTCTGAAGCCAGAGGATACAGCCGGTGTGCTAACTGAGTCAGTATTTGCCTTTCGCTTTCTGCATTAAAAGGTAAGATATGTATATAAGGGCATAGCGCAGCCGCTTGCGCTAAACCGTGCCCAATATCAATACCTTCCTTCTTAGCAACATCATTGCACTGAATAATTTTATTCACTTTGCTGCAGTAGACGGCAATCGGTGTACTTGAAGTCAACCATGAGCTTGTGTTGGCAGTATCGATACTAGACTCTGGATAATGGACAGCCTTGTGTTTAGCCGCATAGTTATGACTATCTAAAGTAAGTTGATAGCAGTAAATATAAGCCCATAGCATGGTCAGCTCACAGAATGTAGCGCCTGATCAGAAAGCGTATTGTGCGCCATCGCCCACTTAATAGCGTTATTATCAGGTGTCCATTTATGTGAAATAACAATGTTATCTTTAGGCCATCCGTGACGCTGTTTACGTATATTCACCGATAAAGAGTGTGGGTTCCCTTGCAGACAAAGATCTAAAGTAATCGGTAGCGCATCGCTACTATGGGCTTGAGAGCTGCCCTGTAGATTGTTTCGTTGTTTGCTTGACGATGATAATGACTGTTGTAGCGGAGTATAGAGCAAGCAAAGCGCATCATTATGCGTTGCGGCTACTTGTAAACGTCGCGCTTCCTTCTGGTTTATAGTATTGCTCCACAATAAAACACAATGACAGGCTGTGCTTTTTAAGCATTGTTCTGCCGCCCACAGCGATTCTTGCTGTACCTGCGTTTTCACTACGAGTACTTGTTCTGCCTTCAGACCTAAATTTTCCAACCAAGGTGACTGTAAATGCCCTGGAGGGTTAATAAACACAACGAGTTTATGGGTGCGGTGATGGCATATTACGTCTTTAAACAATGAGAGTTCACCAACGCCAGTAAGAGAAGCGACACGCACTAAACCATTAGAGGCAACGCCACCGTTAAGCGCTTCATCTAATCGCGGGAAACCTAAAGAATACTTTGCTTCACTTTGCTTTTGCTCTCTGGCCCGCCAAATATGAGGGTGGTTGTTAAGTACAGATAATGTCTTATTCATGGCACTCAAAATGAACTGTATTTATGTACAGCATTATAGTGCAGCAATAAACCATTTCAAGACAAAAGGATCAAGCCCTTTGGTTTTAAATGCTAACTTACTGATTAGTTTAAAAAGGTAGAAGATTAAAATTTTAAGAGAAAGGAAAATGTAAAAAGACGGAAGCTTGCCAGACCTTCCTAAGAGGCGAGATTAACATGTCCGTACTCTTTATTGTGTCACCTTGATGTAGAGCCTCTATACCTGCGGTAACACGCCGCGATTACGCGCATTTTAAATCTTGCTGAGTGGGTAACCATCTATGCGGACTTATTAAGGCCAGAGACTCTTTACCGTACGGTAAAGAGTCGCTGACCTTAATACTTAAATGACGCAGTAGTTCTGCTGATCAATAAACCGGATTAACTTTCTTGTAATTGCGCTTTTGATGAGGCGGCACTAGTGGTATTCACTGGTGCAGTAACGGTTTGGCAAAAAGCGATAAAACCGTCGGCGGTATTTTTTGACCATACCATACGCGCATTGCTAGGCAATGTTTTGACTATGTTGCGAATGTCTTCAAGTGTTACATCTTCATTCAGTAATGCCTTATTTAAAGATTCTTCAAGTGACATTCCTTTTTCACAGCAGGCCATGACAATAGTCGAAAAATTCCGCATCAGCGGATGAAGTATTTGATATTGCGATTGCTCAATAAGACGACTTTTGTAATCACTCTCAATGCGTGCGATAAAGTTCTTTTCTAATGCGTCTGTTACAAGAACAAGGTTGCGATAAGCATAAGTGACTTTGCTGCTAGTTTGCTTGTTTGAGTGACGTAATAATGCCAATTCCTTTTGCAAGTTCTGGGTTCGCAGTACCAAGTAGATTAAAAAAAGAATAAGTAACCCAATAACACCAAATGCAACAAACATCTTTATTTAGCCTTTTGTTCTTTTATAAATGTATTTATGTGTTGTTCTAGAATAAATAGTGGCACAGAGCCATTTTCTAAAACGGCGCGGTGGAATTTACGCACGTCAAAACGTTGTCCTAGCGCATTTTCCGCTTTTTCACGTAGCGCTTTAATTTTAATTTCACCAATTTTGTAAGAAAGTGCCTGCGCTGGCCATGAAATATAGCGATCGATTTCAGTATTTACGTTGTGCTCAGAAAGCGCAGTATTTTCCATCATATAATCCACGGCTTGCTGACGACTCCAGCCCATCGTATGCATACCGGTATCAACCACTAATCGACATGCGCGCCACATTTCATAACTTAAGCGACCGAAGTTGTCGTAAGGCGTCTCATAAATACCCGCTTCGATACCTAAAAACTCAGAGTACAAACCCCAACCTTCACCAAAGGCTGAGATATAAGTATTACGACGTACCATAGGTAAGTCTTCAAGCTCTGCTGCCAATGATATTTGAAGATGGTGACCAGGCACCGCCTCGTGTAAGGTTAGTGCTGGTAATGCATATAAAGGGCGCTTATCGAGGGCATAGGTGTTTACCCAGTAATATCCGGGCTGGTCATCACGGCTAGGATGAATGTAACGGCCCGTTGTATATTTGGGAGCAATAGCATTGGGCACAGGCGCTACACCATAGGGCGTTCTTGGCAAATACTCAAAAAGAGAAGGGAGCTTTGCATCCATCTTTTTGGCAATAAACGACGCTTCTTTTAATAAATCCTCAGCGCTGGTGGCGTAAAACTGCGGGTCTTCCCGTAAAAAAGTGATGAAGTCGTTAATGTCGCCATTAAAGTCAAGTTCATCCACAATTTGCTGCATTTGCGCGCGAATACGTTTAACTTCAGACAGACCTAAATCATGGATTTCCTGCGGGGTCATATCGGTCGTCGTATAATGTTTGGCTCTATTAGCGTAATACGCGACGCCATCAGGCCAGTTATTCGCGGCAATATCTTCTCGGGCATTAGGAATATATTCGTTTACCATGAAGTCATAGAACATTTGATACGCAGGCAGCACGCTGCTGTTTATGGCTGCTTTGCCTTGCTCCGTTAACGCTGATTTTTGCTCGGCAGTAAAGTACTCAGGAAAACGGGTAAACGGAGAGTAAAAGCCACTGTCCTCCGCCTTGTCGACAATGTATGAAGCTACCGAATTCTCAAACCCTTTAAGCACTATTTTAGGTTGGGTATAGCCCTCTTTTAGCGCCTGCTTCATGTACGTAACTTGCTGATCAAAATAAGGCTTTAGCGCATTTAGGCGGCTAATGTAGGCTTGATAATCTTCTACGCGCTTAAAGGTTGATAAATTGGGAAGTGAAGCCATGGCACCGTGAAAGCCATATTCTGAATTAATCGGCACTAAGTGCGTGCGATAGGTGTATTCATCGACATAATTGGCAAGACGATATTTCTGCATCAGTAGAGCAATAAAAGCATCGTTAGAGATATCTTCTTTTTTATACTGGCTTAAGGCTTTTTGAAAATCGCGCCACTTTTCATTTTGCGATTTAAGTGCGTCTGGAGAAATATCCGGTAATACGTGAGCAAGTGAAGCGTCACCTTCGCGAGAAGCTAGAAGCGGGGAAACTGAAAGCTCGTATTGCCAAATGTCATCAAGAAGCTGATACAAGCTTTCATCGTTAAGGTCTTTTGCAGATAAGCTAACGCTGCAGATAGATAATAATACGGCTAAAACATAGCGATACATAAGGGTCTCCGGCAACCTTCACCGGTACGGCCCGGCGGTCACTCTTTCGTTGGTGTATATATTGGACTTGGGAATGTGGTTACTTTATCAGATTTAGTGTCTAGTTTAGTAATTTTGGCCGAACCTTTTTTATTTACGGAGTCAATGCGCAAAACGTTGTGCATAGGAATATAAGTTTTTGTTACTTCAGAAAATTCGGCTTTCAGCCTTTCATGGCTAGGGTCTACAACAACACTCGTGTGAGTGTCCCACACAAAGTCGCCTATCTCTATAAAGCCAAATAAAGCCCCCTGCACAAGGGTTTTCACATATAACTCATAGCGTTCGCCATTACTGATAAATTGAACGCGGTAAAGAATGTCGTCTTTTGACATAGATGCTGCTCTTCAAAAAAGATAAAAACACCCGGAAACTGAGCCGGTATTTGATGAACAATTTTACCTTGCTCGTAAAATGCGAGCAACGGTAGGAAACGCATGGTAAACGCAAGCAGTTTAATGGTATTTCGCCTATCAACTGCGTTACCATGATGCACACTCAGTTATATGGTGAAATTAAAATGATAAAAAAACTCCTTATAGGTAGTGCGATGACAGCAATAACCTTTGCTGCGACTGCCCACAATCACGCATCGACAGACAATGCTTTTAACCCTGATACCCAGCGCATTAAATCACACCTGTTTTTCTTAGCAGACGATTTGCTTGAAGGTCGTGATACCGGCTCTCGTGGCCATGAAATTGCGGCGCTATATATCGCCACCGAATTTGCTAAATATGGTTTACAGCCAGCGGGCACTGATGGCTACATGCAAAATGTGTCGTTTCGCAAAGCGAATCTGGTTCAAGAGTCGCCTAAGTTTACTTTTACCCAAAACGGCGAGACCATCGACTTTGATTACCCGAAAGAGTACTTAGCTAGCCCGAGCTTGCTCAGCACGGAGGCCAATGTAAAAGGTGAAATGGTATTCGTAGGCTACGGTATTGTGGCTGACGAGTTATCACACAACGATTACAAAGACCTGGATGTAAAAGGTAAAATCGTTGTAGCGCTGGCTGGTAAACCAAGCGACTTTCCATCAGAAGAGGGCGCTCATTTTGCGTCTGGCTATCAAAAGCAAAAGTATGCAGTAGACAATGGCGCTATTGGCATGATCACTATTACCACGCCTAAGAACGAAAAAGTGCGCCCTTATCAAAGCCGTTTGAATTACATTCATACGCCGCGTATGGCGTGGTTAGACAACAGCGGTGAACCTGCAAACAGCTTTTCTGAGCTTAAAGGTGGCGCTTACATGAGTGAAGGTGCTGCGCGCAAGCTTTTTGAAGGCGCAGAAAAGAGCCTTGACGATATCTATGCACAGCTTGAAGCAGACAAAGTACCGCAAGGTTTTGCATTAAATGGCGTGGTAGACATCAGTAAGACAAGTGTCCACGACACGATTACAAGCCCAAATGTTGTGGGCATACTTGAAGGTTCAGACCCAGAGCTTAAAAACGAATACGTGGTTTTCTCTGCTCACTCTGATCACATCGGCTTTGCCAAAACGGTGAAAAAAGACAACATTAACAATGGTGCAATGGACAACGCGTCTGGCACGTCAGTGATGTTAGAAACTGCACGCCTGTTTAGCGAAATGAAAGAAAAGCCAAAGCGCTCAATTCTCTTCGTGTCGGTAACTGGTGAAGAGAAAGGCCTATTAGGTGCAGACTATTTTGCTCGTAATCCGACGGTACCGGTTACTTCAATGGTGGCGAACGTGAATCTGGATATGCCAATTTTGACCTACGAGTTTGCCGACGTTATTGCGTTTGGCGCAAACCACAGTGATTTGCAAGAATCCGTGGAAAAAGCCGCAGCCAATGCTGATATTGAACTAAGCCCGGATCCTTGGCCAGAACAAGCACTTTTCACACGCTCAGATCACTATGCGTTCGTGAAACAAGGCGTGCCTTCGGTGTTTATGGTGCCAGGTCTTAAGTCAAAAGATCCTAATATAGATGGCAGCAAGGTGTTCGGTCAGTTCTTGTCTACGCACTACCACAAGCCTAGCGATGATATTAATCAGCCATTTAACTGGAATGCTGCAGAAACTTTCACGAAAGTGAACGCGCAAATTGGTTGGACGCTGGCAAACCAAAAGGAAAAGCCTAAGTGGAACGACGGTGACTTCTTTGGGAAGACATTTAGTAAGTAAATTGCAATAGATCCCAAATCAGTCGATATGATCAATCTCTTAAGTATTGTTAGGTCAGTGAGTTGGATATAATAAAATGGTTGATAATGTGAATAACAGTTACAAGCTCTATCTCATTAATTTAGACGAAAGTACAGACAGACTTCAGTCATGTACTCAAAGACTCGCAAGCCAAGGACTTTCTTTCGAGCGAATCTCGGCTGTTTTGGGTAGTGCGCTAGTGGGCGCTGAAAAGTACAAGCATTACTCGTTGAGCGATAATAAAAAAAAATATTACAGATCGCTTACAGACGGTGAAATAGGCTGTTATTTAAGCCATAGAAAAGCATGGGAAATGATAGCCGCAGGGGATGAAAAGTTCGGTGTTGTATTGGAAGACGATATTGAATTAAAAGGTCGATTAGATTTAGCGTTAGACGCACTTGACACTATTCCATTCGATTGGCAGGTCATGAAATTATCTGCTTATAGAAATAGAACAAGACGTTCCTTGCTCAGCAAACCTGTTACTGACCAATTTAGAGTGGCAGTGCTAAGTAAACCTATGTCGGGCTGTGCTGCAACTGCTATATCAAAAAATGCAGCAAAACAGCTGTTATTATCAACGTCTTCTTTTGGACGGCCGGTAGATGTAGATATTCAACACTTTTGGGAGACAGGGGTAAATGTGTATTCATTGTTACCTTATCCTGTCGCGCAAGATATAAGTATGGAAAGCACAATTGCAGGTCGACATAGTACGGAAAGTAAAAGCTTTTGGAAAAGAAAAAAGCAGCAATTATCATCGCTGCTTTTAAATCGCTCTTCGGTAAGAAAGCAATTAGTGGATACAAAAAAAAATTGGGATTAATTGTCCGAGTAAATTGAGCTAAAAATGTTTGTTCAAATCATCGGAGTTACTTGCAACTTTGCTGATATCGCCAGAGATATGTTTTCTTTCTAAGTACATTTTAATACGAAACTTAAGATTACGTAAAAATGTACTTCTGTTTGAGTGGCGACCTTCATTAACAGCTTCAATATCACTATCAAAACGAGCGTTCTGGCTTATACGATAAGGTTTTATGCCGAAAATATTAATGCCAACTTCGCTATGGATTTGTATATCGACATCCACGGCTCTAAAAAACTTTTTTCTTTTGAGTAGTTTTTGAGCACCCGCAAGGCTAAGCGCATATCCAAGCGCACAATTCGGTACTTTAGTAAAATTACCTAGAGTGTAAGTATCGTCTAACTTAACTTTTTCTTGAAATGGAACGTCGCGATTATCGAAGATTTTAATCATATCCCAACCTGATAGACTTTGGATATGTGATAAAACGTCAACTAACTCGTCGTCTATTAACAGGTCATCTTCTAATATGAGACATTTCGATATGTTTTCACTAACCATTTTTTGCCAAATGTTCCGATGGCTAATATAACAACCTATTTCACCTGCGGTAAGGTTTCTGTGATGATATTTCTTATTCGCTTTCGCATCATAGACGTTTTCAATTTCTTCGGAGCTTAAATCTTTTCCGAGTACAGCATTAAACCTTTTTGCTTTTAAGTTTAATTCCAACAGACGTGAAGACGCTGATGCCCAACGTTCAGGGCTGGTAGCTAAATTAATTACAAATATAGGGATCATAGTTATCCCGTGACAAACATCTGTTTGAACGTTGCCCATTGTTCATTGAACTGTTCAGTTGGCTTGCGCGTAAAACCACTGCGAATAAAGCCGTTTATACGACCGTCAGTGTAGCTAATCAGCATATTCGCAATTATCGCTTCATCTGCGGAAAGTGTTTTGCCTTCGCGTAGTTTGCGTTCTCTTAATACCTGTTTTAACTGTGTTTCTAAGCGCTCAAACAGTTTTGCGATGCGCGCGCGCAACCGGTCTTGTTCACCCATTAACGCATCACCATTTAATATTCGAGTAATACCCGGGTTCTTCTCGGCAAAGCCCAAAATAAGATGAAGAATAAGCTGGCAGCGAGTTAGTGAATCTTTTTCTTCGTTTACAATTTTGTTGATACGCGTAAAAAGCGTTTCTTCGATAAACTCAATAAGCCCTTCAAACATACGTGCTTTACTTGGAAAGTGGCGATACAGTGCCGCTTCAGACACGCCGACTTTTTCCGCTAATTTAGCCGTAGTGATACGTTGACCTGGGCTGGTTTCTAGCATTCCAGCGAGCGCTTGCAGAATTTGAGCTCTGCGATTTGTTTTTTTGACAGCAGGCATGACGAAAGTATTTCCTCCGCTACCGAGTTACAGCAACTCGGGCTCCATGTTAAGTTGGCTTACACCAAAGCGTTTATATTTATCGTTTTTATTATCGACACTTAATAAGCATCTGTTAGCGTTTATTTCGAAGAGCAAAGCGCTCCGCGATGAGTGCGACTAGCTCTTGCGCGAGCTCATCTTTACTGGTTGCTGGCAAACGTTTATCGCCGTCTTGCCAAATCACATGTAACGCATTTTTATCGCTATTAAACCCCAGACCTTCCGCTGTTATGTCGTTTGCGGCAATCATATCAAGCTTCTTTTTGGTCAGTTTAGTACGAGCGTACTCTTCCACATTTTGACTTTCAGCTGCAAAACCAACGCAAAATGGCCTGTCTTGTCTACAGGATATGCTTGCTAGAATATCAGGGTTTTTAACAAAAGTAAGTGTTAACTCATCACCTGTTTTTTTGATTTTATTATCTGCAATGGCTGCCGCTTTATAATCAGCAACGGCTGCCGTACTAATAAAGACATCTGTTGAAGAAACTCGCTTTTCGCACGCTAAAAGCATCTCATCGGCTGTCACTACATCAACGCGAGCGCAGTTGGCAGGTGTAGCAAGAGATACTGGGCCTGCAATCAATGTGACGTTAGCACCGGCTGATGCTGCTGCTTTCGCAATAGCAAACCCCATCTTGCCAGAACTATGGTTGGAAATATAACGCACCGGGTCTAAGGGCTCTCTGGTTGGCCCTGCGGTGACCATCACATTTTTACCCGCTAAACTTTGTAGCGCCGGAGAGCGTTGCGATGTACTGTCCTTCTCGCGGTTTAATTGTTCTGCGATATCGACGGGTTCAACCATTCGTCCAGAGCCTACGTCTCCACATGCCTGCTCACCACTCGCTGGACCTATGAACGTAACACCATGCTCTTTTAAATAGGAAATATTGCGCTGTGTAGCAACCGCTTTCCACATTTGCTGGTTCATAGCCGGTGCTATGTATAGTGTTGCCGTTGTTGCCAAGTACAGCGTCGTGAGTAGGTCGTCGGCCATGCCGTGAGCGAGCTTCGCTAATGTGTTAGCGGTTGCCGGCGCAATAAGTAAAATGTCGGCCCATTTAGCAAGCTCTATGTGCCCCATGGCGGCTTCCGCTGCAGGGTCTAATAAATGCTGATGGACAGGGTTTCCCGATACAGCTTGTAATGACAAAGGGCTGACAAATTCTGCGGCAGAGTCTGTCACTACCACACGAACATTAGCGCCTAGCGCGGTAAGCTTTCTCACCAAGTCAGGCGCTTTATAGGCAGCGATTCCGCCTGTCACACCCAGCAAAATGTTTTTGTTAGCAATAGACATATAAGCACATAAAATCTCGAAATTATTGTTAGCCTACCATGGAGACAAAAAATCGGGTAGCTGAACAAAAGTCGATTTAGCAAAACCTGAGTATTTATTTTGTTGCGTATCGCTATATGTAAAGGGAGAAACAGACCCTTAATACAGTCGTCAACATGTTGGTATTCATCTATAAACTCAATTTCATTGAGCAGGTGGACCAAGAGCATGTCGATAAAAGTGTGGCCAAAAAGTGAAAGGCCGAGAGAAAAGTTATTACAGCATGGTGCAGAAAGTTTGAGTGACGCAGAACTCATTGCCGTATTGTTAGGAAAAGGCGTAAAGGGAAAGAGTGCCGTTGCTGTGGCCCATGAGTTATTGCATGAACTTGGGTGCTTACGCGGCGTGGCAACTGCGTCAGAAGAAAAATTTTCGAAGATAACAGGTGTTGGGCCGTGTAAATATGCGCAATTTCAAGCAGGGTTTGAAATATATAAACGCAATTTAGAAATAAAGCTTAATCGGCAGGACGTGTTCAACAATGTGGATGACACAAAGCGCTACCTGCAGGCTAAATTAAGAGATTGCGAGCGGGAAAAGTTTGCACTTTTGATGTTGGATAGTCAGCATCAACTCATTGCATTTCGAACTATGTTTAACGGCACGATCAACAGTGCTGCGGTGTACCCAAGAGAATTGATCAAACAAGTTATGATCGATAACGCGGCCGCGATCATTCTTGTGCATAATCACCCATCAGGCGTTGCAGAGCCTAGTCATGCAGACATTCGTTTAACGACTGAGATCAAAAATGCCATGGCATCGATCGACGTGCCCGTGCTCGATCATTTTGTGGTTGGAGACAAAGAAACTATTTCATTTGCACAAAGAGGCTTGCTAACATAAGAAATCTAGGTCATTTGTCGATTATAATCTAGTCAAATCGTTGAAAATGATTTAGCATAGGATTCAGTGGGTAATTTTATTAAAGGACTGTTATGAAGAAGTCAATTATTGCATTGTTTGCAGCTGCTACAATGGTAGCGGGTGTTAACGCACAAGATAAAGAAGGTGGTACCGCAGGTATCGGTGGCGTAAGTGGTGGTGTAATTGCTACTACGGTTGTTGCTGCGGGCATTATCGCGGGTGTTGCAAACAACAACTCTGCTGATGCACCAGGAAATGGCGGTGGTACGCCAGGCCAACCTACTTGTGAAGGCGACGATCCGTTGGTAGACGGCGTATGTGTTGGTACAACTAACACAGTTACTGTTACTACTTCTGGTACTAGCACTGTAACTAAAACAATTACTGTGCCTGTTACTTTTACTTACGCACCGACCGTACAGTAAATTTAAGAGTATTCGAAAAAGCCGCTTTTTTTAGCGGCTTTTTTTATTTATATAGCAAAATTATTTGTTTTTAGTTTTAGTCGGCGTACTTCAATGAAACTACACATTCTTATGGCCATTCTAGGCTTTCTTTGTCTTTCTCTTTCAGGGTGCTCAACCACCACACTTGCTTATTACAATACGTTGAAACTCGCTTTAAAAGACCGAAGTGTTTCTTATACTGTTGAAGAAATTGCGGCCAGTAAAGCTGATATTATGCAGATTAAAGCGGGTGAAAGGGACACTGCCTCTCTTGCGCTAGCCCATATTGATGGCGATAAATACAGATGGGTATCCGGTGATAGAGTTATTTTCACTATGCACCACGGTATCATTGTTAATACAGAAGGTTTAGACAACGACCTTTATTACACGGGCAACCTGCAGCATAACCCGCTCGCGACAGATAACGTTTTACCGTTCAAGTGGGATCGCAAGGTCGACATAGCAAATATTGGTTATGGCATACCTGTCGATTCATCGTGGAGAATTGAGGGAGAAGAAACCCGTGAATACCTTGGTTTTTCTGTGCCAGTGATAAAAGTCGTCGAGCATGTATCATTTTCAGAATACACCCCTTTTATCGATGTGGGTTTGTCATGGGAAAATACCTATTTTTTGCATAAGTATTCGAAAGCGTTGTTAGCCACTAAGCAACAGTTTAGTCCGGAAGGAGACGAGTACGATATGGTCTACTTAAGCCGAATTGTGCGTGAAATGAGTAAGCAGGGAGCGGCACAATAATGAAGTTTATCTCTACGCTCATTGTTGCGTTAGGCATCACCGCATCAGGTTCACTATTTGCTGACGATAATATGGTTAGCATCATGATCAACAAGCAAACGTATCAATTTGACAGACCAATAAGACTGTCCAGCGCGCTGTCGATTGTAGCCGACAACGGCGATTGGTACTGGCCTAGTGCCTCTGCGTTTGATTTATCGAATCCTGAGGCTGAACGTCAGAAAGAAATCGCGTTATCTGAAATAAGAACGCTTTTAACTCAGTTTGATGAAGACTCCGAAACCCATGCAGCACTCAAAAATTTGTATGAACAAGTTGCGTCATGGACCGTGTCTACCCGTATTGATATGCCGATTTCTTATAACCGCGCTCGGTTATTTTTCGAAGATAACCCTATGTTTCAACCGGGAAAATATTGGATTCGCTTAAATGGCAGACCTAACGTGGTCCATTTCTCTGGTGCGGTAGTTAAGCCCGGTGCCTATCAACATCAAAGTGATACTTCGGTTTACACTGCAGTACACACTGTTAAAAAGGCGGTTGATGCTGACAGAAGTCACGTGTATGTGATTGATCCCATGGGTAACATTAAAGAAAAGGGAATTGCTTACTGGAATATAGACTTTGCCCAAATTATGCCGGGTAGCCAGGTTTATGTGCCTATTTCATCAGAGCTTTTCAGCGATAAACTTGAGCAATTAAATAAGCGCGTCGCCGCGCTAGCAGTACATAGGGTTTTACCTCAATGAGTGCGCCACTACTATCTAAGAAAAAAACACTTGCGCTTGTCATTGGAAGCGCGCTTTCTTCCCCTGTTATCGCCGATACTCAAATTCGTGTCACACCGTCGCAAATGGTGCAAGGCGGAAATGGTTTGATACAAACGCCTACAGCGCGTATGCGCGATGAAGGTGGAATGGCTATTAACTATACGGACAATGGTGAATACCGCTTTTGGTCAGTAAACATTCAACTGTATGATTGGATGGAAGCCACTGCCCGTTATACTGACGTCCGTACTCGACTCTACAGTCAGGTAGAGTCATTCAGTGGCGATCAAACTCTTAAAGATAAGGGTTTAGACGTTAAATTCAGGTTATGGAAAGAGAGTTACTACCTCCCTGATATCAGCGTTGGCTTCAGAGACTTCGGTGGAACCGGCTTTTTTGAAAGCGAATATGTAAATGCCAGTAAGTCTGTAGGTCCATTCGATTTCCATTTAGGTTTAGGTTGGGGTTACCTAGGCACCGCTGACGACATCACTAACCCATTCTGTGAGGTTAAAGATAGCTTCTGTGAACGACCTGGAGGCTTTTCAGGTCGTGGTGGCAAGGTAGACTACGATCAGTTTTTCAAAGGCACTACCGCGTTCTTTGGTGGCGTAGAATACCAAACACCATGGGAGCCGTTAACGCTTAAACTGGAGTTTGAGGGTAACGATTACTCTCGCGACAGGGCGGGGCGTTTAGAACAAGACTCTCGCTGGAATGTGGGCGCGGTTTACCGATACAAAGACTTTGATTTCTCGTTGAACTATCAACGGGGCAACACCATCGGTTTTGGTGTCACCTATCGCTTTAACATGAATACTGCGTCGCAGATCAAGTTCGATGAAGACCCGCGAAACTTAATGGGCAGAAATGCGCCCTCTGATGTGAAAGACGTCAATAAGTCTCGACTTTATAACGACTTATATAACGCCGGCGGCTTTATCTTATCGGACGCTGAAATTAAAGAAGACAGTGCGACTTTTTACGGCACCCAGCTTAAATATCGCGATCAAGACGAGGCGATTGAGCGTGTTGGCCGCGTCGCCGCTTCAGAACTTCCTGATAGCGTTAAAACCTATCACGTGGTGGATAATCGCGGTGGGCTTCCAATGGTCGATACGCAAATAGATGCCGAAGCCTTTATCTCTGCTGCCCGTTATGAGTCGGTGGACGCAGATATTACTGAGACTTATGTAAGAACGTCACCCTCTAAAGAAGTGAGAGAAGCATACGACCCTGAAAATACTTCAGGTATATTTTACGGCGCCGATTTCTTCTTCACACAGTCATTTGGAAACCCAGAAGATTTCTTTTTATATCAGACGGGGCTTCTTTTAAACGGCGGTTATGCGTTTAATGAAAACTTCTCTTTTATGAGCAGTGCTCGAGTCACGCTTCTTGATAACTTCGATAAGTTTAACTATTTGGTAGACGGCGAAGACGTATCCTTACCTCGTGTGCGTACACGTGTTCGCGAATACGTATCTGAGAACGATGTCTGGTTAGATACGGCATTTTTGCACTACAAAGATAATATCGCTGAAGATATTTATGTACAGGCGTATGCGGGTTACCTAGAAACCATGTTCGCCGGTGTGGGAAGTGAAATATTGTATCGTCCTGTCGATAGCAATGTCGCATATGGCTTGGATATTAATTACGTAAAACAGCGTGATCCTTACAGTCAGACAGGCTTAGAGGATTACGATACCATCACCGGACACGCGAGCGTGTATTGGCAGCCAGAATTCTTAGACGGTACACAAATTACGGTAAGTGCAGGTCAATTCTTGGCGAAAGATAAAGGTGTGAATATTGATTATGCCAAGCGCTTTGACAGTGGTATTATCGTCGGCGCGTTCGCGGCTTTCACGGATGTCTCCTCCGAAGAGTACGGCGAAGGTAGTTTTACCAAAGGCTTCTATATTTCCATTCCTACGGATTTGTTTTTGCTAGAACCTTCGAAAGGTCGTGGTTTGTTCCCTTGGGTGCCTATCTCTCGTGATGGTGGCCAGCTGCTGCGTCGCCCTTCACGTTTAATAGACCTGACAGAGGCGAGGTCACCCTTTTTCGACTAAATAAACAGCCCCCAGTAATTGGAATGTCCAACTATTGGGGGAACTTCAGTCGCCGCGTTTTTGATTTTGCTGGCAGTGTGTTCTTAAAATTTGGCTACCTTGTGCCTAACTGCAGAGTTAAAGTTCTCAGTTGCTTACTCACTTCATTTTTATTTCTAAGATATTGATAAAACTGCTGTTTAATTCTGCTTAAAGGACGTCTGTTCGTTTTAGACTTTTTGCCGCAAGTAATGGTGCTAGCGCAGGTCGTATCTTGAGAAAAAGGGTAAGGCATGAGAGATAGCACTGATATACCGTGTTCCCAAAAATGTTGAATTTCGGTGTCGCAGGGTCTGCCGAATTTGGCGGTAGAGGCGTACAGTTTTTGTGCTCCTCGCTTAGAAATTGCAGTTGCTGCGCCACCACTCATCGGCTTTTTATGCACCACTAAGTTAAACTCATCGTTGAGTTCAAAGCTATGAGCGATAGGCCTCTCTCTATTTGCGTAGGCGCTAAGTTTTATGAGATCCCAGTCAATGGTGAGCGTATCAATACTGGCCAGTGCTCGTTGGATATTTCCTATAACAAGAAAATCGTCCTCTAAAATAATACCGTAATCTGCATTTCCTTCTGCAATGTGTTTCCACGCTTCGCGGTGACTCAAAAAGCAACCAATCTGAGAAGGCGTTAAATCATAGTAGTAACGCGCTTTATTTAAATCTGGGCAATAGTGCTCTAGATACGCGTCTTCACAAAGAGATTGACCGCACACAGCAGCAATGCGCTCATAATGTAATTGATGCGCCTCTAATTGCGCTTTCGATTTTGCTAAACGATCGGTACTTCTATCTAAATTAATCAGGTAGACAGGGGTCATGTTGCATTTGCCATATTCAGCAGCGCTAAACACAATGAGGGTTGCATTTAGCGGGGTAGTAATTAACTTCTAGATTGAGGGATATACATGACACCTTTACGAAGAAAGTATGACGATTTGATGTCGGTTAAGCGAAATAATACGAGGTGCGTTTAAAATGTAATGCATGTATTTATTCATAGCTTAACGACGAAGGGGAAAGTACAATATAGGCTGTTAAAAATGAGTGCTGGTGGTATTTTGTGCAAAAATAGTACGTAAAAGTAACCTTTTTGTACTTTCTTATTGAAATGATCCTGCCTTTGCTGTATAAAATGCGCCCTCTAATTTATAGTAATACGTCATTTGACCCAACCACTGTTTGAGCGCTTGGGATTAACTGACGCGACAGTTATCGTTGTTCTGGAGACAAATACAATGTCAAGAGTATGCCAAGTAACAGGTAAGCGTCCAACGGTTGGTAATAACCGTTCACACGCACGAAATGCGACTCGTCGTCGCTTTTTACCAAACCTTCAAACACACCGTTTTTGGGTTGAGAGCGAAAGCCGTTTTGTAAAACTACGTTTGTCTGCTAAAGGCATGCGTATCATCGATAAGAAAGGTATTGATTCAGTACTAACTGACATCCGTGCCCGTGGTGAGAAAATCTAAGGAAGCCGACAATGCGTGATAAAATTAAACTAGTTTCTTCAGCAGGTACAGGTTTCTTCTACACCACTGATAAAAACAAGCGTAACATGCCTGGCAAAATGGAGATCAAAAAATACGATCCCGTTGTGCGTAAGCACGTTATGTTCAAAGAGGCCAAAATCAAGTAATTAGCTTGCTTTTGTCTCCACGAAAACCCAGCCTTTGCTGGGTTTTTTGCGTTTTACCCCTCAATTATTATCCCCTTTACAGATCGCAGCAGATCATCCTGGCGCATACGACAGATCCCTATCTATGCGGATTGGTACACAGACTTTTTTCGAATTGAATTAGCGTCTATATCAATGAGGCATTAGTATATTGGGCTATCGGTTACTTTTAATGTTCATGGGTGTAAAGCGTGGCTAGAATTTCACAGCGAGCAATGAATAACGTCGTTATCATCGCTATGCTCATCATGATCGCGCTGTTTAATTTAGACAGTCTCCGTCCTCAAAAAAATAACGTGCAGACACGGCGCTTATTGCCTGAAGACGCGTATGTGCTAAAAATTGAGCACGATGGAAACAGCTTAGAGCGAGTGGGGCAGCAGTGGCGTCAAAAAGGACAGGTTCAACACCTAGCCATTACGCCCGATGTGCAGTTCTCTCATTGGCAGCGCGCCGAATTAACGCCTGCCACTGAAATTCCAGAATCGGTGTTAGCAATTCAGCCGTATATTACCGTTGTATGGCTCGCTGGTAACGCTAATGGCCTTGTGTATGCCATCTACCCAGATCCAACATCAACAGTGATCAAATTTGAAAATAACTGGTACACATTAACCAATACCGACCTTGATAAGCTTTTACCCTGGATTGAATAAATGCCTGAGTTACCAGAAGTTGAAGTAAGCCGTATGGGCGTTTCTCCCCACCTTATTGGCAACACCATTACAAAAGTAGTGGTTCGTGAGCGAAGAATGCGCTGGCCGATACCTGATGAGGTGTTTAGTGTTGAAGGACAAGCGGTGACATCCGTTAGTCGCCGAGCGAAATACCTGCTCATTGAAACGGCTACAGGCACGCTAGTTTTACATTTAGGTATGTCGGGCAAATTACGGGTCATTGATGCAACAACACCCGTTATCAAACATGATCATGTCGACATAGTATTAAACACAGGTAAATGTTTGCGTTTAAATGACCCTAGACGCTTCGGTGCTGTGTTATATCAAGCGCCTGATACCCAACTTGCCATGCTAGACAATTTGGGCCCAGAGCCACTTACAGACGATTTTGATGATACCCGATTGTTTTCGTTATCGCGCAACCGAAAAGGCCCAGTCAAAAACTTTATCATGGACAATGCTATTGTGGTGGGAGTTGGTAATATTTATGCAAATGAAGCGCTGTTTTTAGCAGGCATAGACCCCCGAAGAGCTGCGGGCAACATAAGTGAAGCGCGCTATAAAGCACTCACCGCAAGAATAAAACAAGTGTTAGCCAAGGCCATTGAACAAGGTGGGACCACCTTAAGAGACTTTGCGCAAACCGATGGAAAACCGGGCTACTTTGCTCAGCACTTAAACGTGTATGGAAGGAAGGGAGAGCCGTGCGAAGTGTGTGGAAAAGCAATAGAAAGCAAAGTCATTGGGCAGCGCAATACGTTTTTCTGTACCCACTGCCAGCGTTAGGTTTGTACTGCGCTTGTTTAAGGCGTTCAGTCTTTTTTACCTAGCCTATCTCTTAATGCTTGTTCCACAACGGGATGACAAAACCCGCTCACTGCGCCTCGGTGTAGTGCAACTTCTTTAACCAATGTGGAAGAAATAAACGAGTTTTCTTCTGCTGGCGTTAAGAACACGCTTTCAAGTTTCGGATTTAAGCGTCGATTCATGTTGGCCAATTGAAACTCATACTCGAAATCAGACACGGCGCGCAGACCTCGAATTAAGATTGTAGCATTTTGCTCATCGGCAAAATCAGCGAGCAGGCCGGTAAAGCCGACGACTTCAACATTAGGTAAGTCGGCGGTAACTTTCTTAATCATTTCTACGCGTTCTTCTAACGTAAACAGCGGCTTTTTACTGGGGTTAGATGCGATGGCTACGATTACATGAGAAAATAGCTGCGATGCGCGTTCAATGAGATCGGCATGCCCGTTAGTAATTGGGTCGAAGGTGCCGGGATAAAGTGCTCGTGTGTGCATAAGGTATAGTCTTATCGTTATAAGTAATTTATGTGTTGAACGTGGTTAATGTAACACAATAATCACGTAAGTTTAGCGCTGCTGGCAACACTACCTGACAAGAACGCATTATTTTGCTATCGCCGCATTATATCCGTCCATGCACCATGCCCAATGCGTTTCTTCCCAATGGAAAACGGTATTTTTTACTTTCTCTTTGCGTAACGAACGCAGTAAACGGTCCATGTTACCTTGTTTCCATCCTTCGCCCTCTTTTGTACAACAACGATCAAAATCGATTAGCCAAACCTGTTTGCTATCGTCAATCATAATATTTCGGACGTTGGCATCGTGATGGTACACCTGGCAGTTGTGCATCGCCGCGAGCGTGTGTCCAACTTTTTGCCATTCGTCTTTCGATAGCGATTGGCTTGAAAGTAAATGGTGCAAATCCCGACTGTTAGGAATGTTAAGCGTGATGAGATCGCCGCGATATATGAGCCCCCTGCGGTGAATGCGAGCAGCGACGGGAACAGGAACACACAAACCTTTTTCACGCATATGTGTGAGCAATCTAAACTCTTCGAAAGGGCGTGAACGTTCAACGCCAAGAAAGGCATACTGATCGCTCAGTATTTTACCCACTAGACCACCGCGTTTGAAATGACGCAAAACCCAGTGCTGGCGCTCGTGCTCGATAAAGAAAGTGGTACCACGTCCTTTTGCTTGACCTGTAATCTTGTTTTGCCCATGCCAGAACTCGGGGTTGAACATATCTGTGTTGGGCTGCTTGACCAGCGTGTCGTCGAAAATAAAGTGGTGTCCAGCACCGATGTCTCGTCGTATTGTCGCCATGTTGCCCACAACTTATGGTAAATTTCACATTCTAATGATTTATTTTAGTTTTTCAGCAACGAGAGAGCTTCTGTGGGTAAAAAGATTTGTTTAATGCGCTTATCAGCCATAGGTGATGTTTGTCACGCCGTGGCTATGGTCACTCGAATTCAAACACAGTGGCACGATGCTGAAATTACATGGGTCATAGGAAAAGTGGAATACCAGCTGGTTAAGCTGATGCCCAATGTCAGATTCATTATTTTTGATAAATCACAGGGCAAAGCTGCGGTTGAATCGTTAAAAGCTGCTGTAGCAAATGAAACCTTTGACGCGCTCCTGATGATGCAGGTGGCCCTGCGAGCAAATATGGCGTCGCGCGTAATTAAAGCGAAGCAACGCATTGGGTTTGACTGGGCGCGTAGCAAAGAACTGCATTGGTTATTTGCCAATAAGCGTATTGCTGCAACAAAACACGCCCATGTACTTAAAGGTTTTATGGATTTTGCCGATGCACTAGGCGTTCCTGAAAGTGAGTCGCTGGCGTGGAATATTCCAGTCAGTTCAGAAGATGAAGCTTGGGGAGCAGAACAAGTCAATGCACTTGGAAAATATGTGGTTATTTCCCCTGCTGCGAGTAAGGCGGAAAGAAATTGGTTACCGCAGCGATACGCGAGTATCGCTGATTATATCCAAGAGGCGGGAGTCAACGTGATATTGTGCGGTGGTCCGGGGAAACTCGATCGGCAAACAGCCGATGCAATCAAAGCTAACGTAAAACATCCGCTTAAAGACTTCACTGGGCAAACGTCATTGCATCAACTCCTTATGTTGTTAAAGCATGCTCACCTTGTTATTGCTCCTGACACAGGCCCGGCCCATATGGCCACGACCGTAGGCACGCCGGTGATTGGGCTGTATGCGCATTCAAACCCTCGTCGAACAGGGCCTTATTTGGACCTTGATAAAGTGGTGTCTGTTTATGATGAATGCATTGAAGCGCAAAAGGGGAAATCGTGGGAACGTCTTTCGTGGGGAGTCCGTGCGAAAGGCAGTGCGTTAATGGAAAAAATCACAGTGGAGATGGTGCAGAAGAAAGTCGCCCCATTTATCCAGTGATTTACTTTGTTGTAAGGTAAAACAATCAGCTATTATCTACACTTAGCTTTGCAAAGTGTACCTCCGTTATAACAGGGAGTCGTTTCTGAATGAAAAAGCCAGCGTTGCGGTGGCTAACTCACGTGCTTGCTTTAAAAAAGCTTAAATTGGTGCTGCTTATCATAGCGGCGCTCGCTTTAAGTGTGCCTAAAGCAAACGCCTCAGAGCTATACGTCATGGTGAACGAAAGTGTGATGGTAGCAGAGTTAAGCCGGTCTGAGCTTCGTCAGATTTTTACAGGGCAGCGTCAGTATTGGAACAACGGCACTAAGATCACCGTATTTGTACTTGAAGATAGAGACGAACTGCACAAGCAGTTTTGCCGCGACATACTTCAAATGTTTCCTTATCAACTGTCTCGTATATGGGACCAAATCACCTATTCAGGTCAAGGAGTGACGCCGGTGAGAGTAACGTCGTATCAAGCTTTAATAGACGCTTTGGAAAATACCGAGGGTGCCATAGGCTATGTCGAGCGCAATGATATCGTGAAGCTACGACGCGTAGAGGTAAATTTATAATGAAAAAGTATATTGTTTACGCGTTGTGGTTAGCCAGCTTCAATACTGTTGCTTCCTCCTCCGACTTTTCATGGCATGGTTATGTTTCCCAAGGGGTTACCCAGTCGAAAGGAAGCCGCTTTATTACTGACAATGATGATGTGACGGGAGAGCTTACCGAAATCGGTCTCAATGGCTATTATCAACTGGCTGAAAACATATCGATTGCGGGGCAAATTAACTACTTAGATGGTGGCAACCGTTTTGAGCAAGGGGCTCGTCTAGATTACTTATTTGTAGATTGGAAATTGCCAGATTTGCCCGGCGGATGGCGCGGTCAAATTCATGCAGGGCGATTTAAAAATAGACATTGGCTCTATTCGGTAACGCGAGACGTACCGCAGACACGCTATACCTCTGTACTTCCCCAATCGGTCTATTTTGACGGCTTTCGAGATGTCGCGCTTGGCAGCAACGGTATTCAGACGAGCTTTTCCCATTTTGGAGAAAACAATATATGGGAACTTAACTGGAGTTATGGACGCTCGAACATCAATGACTCTCAGCGAGATTTCCTGTTAGGGAATGAAGCAAAAGGTAAAATTAAACAGGACTTTGTGCATCAAGCCAGTGTGTTTTGGCAGCCTGCTTCAATGACTTGGAAGCTAGGAGCAAGCTGGCTGAATTCTGACTTTAGGTATACACCGTCAGAAGAGGATAGCCGTATTGCAGGTGGCGCGAACATTGAGCGAATTATGCTATCGGGCCAATACTTCGCCGAGAATTGGGAAGTTTCAGCTGAATTGATCCGTGAAGTTCAAGACAGCCAGGGATTGTTCTTTCCCGACTTCGTTTCAAAACGTACAGGTGAAGGTGGTTTTGTTCAACTTAGATATTTGTTCAACAACGACGTAAGCGGACTCATTGGCTACGACACTTATGTCAATGACACCTCAGACAGGGACGGCAAACAGCTTGAGGCGATGTCAGGCGGTCTAGTACCTGCGTATTTTGGTTATCAAGATACCTATACAGTTGGTGTGCGCTGGGACATTGCACCTAAGTGGAGACTTCAGGGCGAGTATCATTGGGTAGAGGGGGCAACGCGTGTGGTCAGTCTATTAAATATGGACGTTGCATCTCATGCAGACAAACACTGGGAAATGTGGTCTCTGCAGTTGATGTATTGGTTTTAAGGGAAAAAATGAAGGTTCAGGTATCGTTTACCACCAAAACCATCCTCATCTTGTTGGCAATGGTATTAACCGTTGCTATTGTCATTTCGGCTGTTTTGATCCAAGAGTCTGACGCGCGCGTGCTGCTTCAGCAGCGGGAAAGCCAAATAAGCAACCATCGCCGCGTTCAGCTTTTTGAAGATATACTTCATGGGCGTATGGTCACCCTTATCGACATCATCAGTCGAAGAAATGATGCTTACTCGACAAACATAAATGAATTACACCAGTCGTTGAGTGATCTGAGTGAGTACCTCACATTAACTTATCAAGTAGAGTCACTGTTATTATTCGACGAAGAGGGCGTAGTAGGAAGTCCGGGTAGACCCGTCGATACAGACATTCAAAACCTTGTTAACACAACACGCGTAACGTTTGAAAGTCGCTCGTTATTGGCCTGCGACACGGTCTGTACCCACTACATTTCAATACCGGTGATGGCCGACGGTGACGTTATACCCATTATTGTCGTTTCAACATCAATGCGCGAATTATTGTACTTGTTCAGTCGCGCGACAGATGTGCACAAGGTCGCCATTGTCCAAGTCAAAGAAACGCCAAATAATGCAGCAAGGTTTACCATTGCAAGCCAAGTCTCTGCAGCAAACCGCCAGTATTTACAGTCGCTTTTTAACGCGTTGCCCGAGCAATGGCGACTGGATGACTTGGTGATAAAAGGCATCAAGGTTGAGCTTGAAACTAAACAATTACTCGTAAGTTTACTGCCATTTGAACACGCTACAGGCGATCGGCCCTATATGCTGATAGTGCAAGACGTGTCTGCTACCGTGCGTCAAAATGAACAATATCAATATGTGGTAATTTCAAGTGCAATTGGGCTTTTCTTGGTTTTTTCATCACTTCTTTATCTGTTCTTAAATCAATATCGCACTCGGCTTGTAGGTATAAGCGAGCGCTTACCCATGTTAGCCGAGCATAAATTTAGTGAGTTTTATACCAGTGCTGCTAAGCGCCGTGCGTCACCTGTTTTCAATTTCACTGATGAACTTGACGTTGTGGAAGAGGCCGCTAACGACTTAGCTCGTCAACTCGAGAGTTTTGACGGTCAAATGGCAATAAACACCGCAAAGCTAGAAAAAATGGCGATGTTCGATGTGCTAACAGGGTTGCCCAATAGAAACATGCTGACCTTTCAAATAGAGAAGCAGTTGGCTCGCTCTATCAGAGATGAGCGGCTAGTGGCATTGATGTTTATGGACTTAGATGACTTCAAAAAAGTGAACGACAGCCATGGCCATGACGTAGGCGATAAGTTGTTAAAAGCGGCTGCCATGCGCATCTCCCGTCCTATCAGAGAATCTGACATTGCCTCGCGATTCGGCGGCGATGAGTTCGTGATTCTGTTGTCAAATATTGAGAATAAGAACCATATCGGTTATGTAGCGCAAAAAATAATCGATGAATTCAAAGAGCCTATAATCGTTGATGGGGTGACATTTTACGTCTCTATCAGTATTGGTATTGCGATAACCAGCCATGCTCGAGCAACGCCGGTGGAGCTACTACGTCATGCTGATATTGCCATGTATGAAGCCAAAGCCAAAAAGGGCGCTGCGTTTAGGGTTTATGATGCCACCATGAACCTTAAAGTTATGCAAAAAGTGGAATTAGAGTCTGAGGCAAGAGAAGCGCTGAGAGACAACCAGTTCAGCCTAGCCCTGCAGCCTCAAATAGAAATGCATAGTGGCAGGTTAGTGGGGTTTGAAGCGCTACTGCGTTGGAGCCATCCAACCAAAGGGCATATCTCACCGGCAGAGTTTATTCCATTGCTTGAGAATACCTCGTTTATGCTTGAATTAGATTACTGGGTGATCGCGCGTTCCACCTATCTTATTCGCGAGTTCAACAATAACGGTTATTCAGATATCAAGATTGCTATTAATTTGTCGGCTGGCCAGTTTTTAGACCCAACGCTGCCTGAGTTTTTACAACAGCAGATCATTCAAAATGACATTGCCCCTAACCAAGTCTGTTTAGAGCTGACTGAAACCGTGCTCGTTTCTGACATCAAACGTGCAACCAGCATTATGAAAACCATCCAAGGCATGGGGTGTATGCTTGCAATTGACGATTTTGGAACGGGCTACTCATCGCTTAGCTATTTGAAATCGCTGCCGGCCGACTACATTAAAATCGACCGCTCATTTGTGGCAAACATAGCCAGCAGTGCTGACGACAGAAACATCGTTCACTCTACGATATCCATGGTTCGTAACATGGGAATGCAAGTAGTGGCAGAAGGTATCGAAACCAGCGAGCAGTATGAATTATTGTGTCGTTTTGACTGTGATATCGGTCAGGGCTACCTGATTAGTAAGCCGGTGTCAGAGACCGATATTTGGGAAGTACTGAAAAGCAAAGTTGAATATAACCTTTGGAAAGATTTTGCCTAGCGATTTACTTCACCGCTGCGCGCACGTATTCCCCCCAAGTGTGCTGAATAATTTACAAACTTAGTCGACAAACCCATTAAATACACCGCACGGGTGTGTACCCTTTAACTTGCTTTCATTACACTATTGGCTTTTATATACCTACACTCGGAGAATGGCATGTCTGCGGCATTTATCTCTCATTTGCAATCGCAAATTGAAGCCACGAAAGAAGATGGTTTGTACAAGAAAGAACGTGTTATTACGTCACAGCAACAAGCGGATATCGGTGTTTCTGGTGGCGAGCACGTTATTAACTTTTGTGCTAACAACTATCTTGGTCTAGCAAACAATGAAAGCCTGATCGAAGCGGCGAAAAACGGCCTGGATAGCCATGGTTTTGGTGTAGCATCTGTACGATTCATTTGCGGCACACAAGACATTCACAAGCAACTGGAAGCGTCTATTAGCGACTTTTTAGGTACAGAAGACACCATTCTTTATCCGTCTTGCTTCGACGCCAACGGTGGTTTGTTTGAAACCCTACTTGGCCCAGAAGATGCCATTATCTCTGACGCGTTAAATCACGCCAGTATCATTGACGGTGTGCGTTTGTCGAAAGCCAAGCGCTACCGCTACGCCAATAACGACATGGCGGCGCTAGAAGAGCAGTTAAAGCAGGCGAATGCCGATGGCGCGCGCTTTAAAATTATTGCGACTGATGGCGTATTCTCGATGGACGGTGTTATTGCCGACCTTGCCTCAATTTGCGACCTGGCAGATAAATACGATGCCATGGTAATGGTTGATGACTGCCACGCAACAGGCTTTCTTGGTGAAAACGGTAAAGGTAGCCATGAATATTGCGGCGTAATGGGCCGTGTCGATATAATCACCGGTACCCTAGGTAAAGCCCTTGGCGGCGCGTCAGGCGGTTACACGTCGGGCAAAAAAGAAGTCGTAGAATGGCTGCGTCAGCGTTCTCGTCCTTACCTTTTCTCTAACTCTGTTGCGCCACCTATTGTTTCAGCGTCACTAAAAGTGTTCGAAATGATGAAAGACGGCGATGAGCTACGCGCTAACTTATGGCGAAACGCCAATCATTTCCGCAAGCGTATGGAAGAGGCGGGCTTTACCCTTGCAGGTAAAGATCACGCTATCATCCCCGTCATGCTTGGCGATGCACGCTTAGCTAGCGAAATGGCCGATAAGCTTCTAGAAAAAGGCATTTATGTTATTGGCTTCTCTTACCCAGTTGTGCCAAAAGGCCAAGCCCGAATTCGTACGCAAATGTCAGCAGGCCACAGCCTTGAGCACGTTGATAAAGCCATTGACGCGTTCATTGAAGTGGGCCGTGAAATGGGAGTTATCTCATGAAGTCGCTAGTAAAAGCGAAAGCAGAAAAAGGCATTTGGCTTCAAGATACGCCAAAGCCAGAAGTAGGGCATAACGACCTACTTATTAAAATTCGCAAAACCGCGATATGCGGTACCGATATGCACATTTACAACTGGGACGAGTGGTCACAAAATACCATTCCAGTTCCTATGGTTGTCGGTCACGAATACGTGGGCGAAGTTGTGGGTATGGGCCAAGAAGTAAAAGGCTTCAAGGTTGGTGACCGTGTATCTGGTGAAGGCCATATTACCTGCGGTCATTGCCGTAACTGTCGTGCTGGCCGCGTACACCTATGCCGTAACACAGAAGGTGTAGGCGTGAACCGCCCGGGCGCATTCGCAGAGTACTTGGTTATTCCTGCGTTTAACGCATTTAAAATTCCTGACAATATCAGTGACGACCTTGCGTCTATCTTCGACCCGTTTGGCAATGCGGTTCACACCGCGCTGAGCTTCGATCTCGTTGGTGAAGACGTGCTAATCACCGGTGCCGGCCCAATTGGCATAATGGCAGCAGCGGTAGCGAAGCACGTAGGTGCGCGTCACGTCGTTGTTACCGACATCAATCCATACCGTCTGGAGCTTGCTAAAAAAATGGGTGCAACCCGTGCGGTTGACGTTAGTAAGGAAGATTTAAAAGACGTCATGAACGAGTTAGGCATGACAGAAGGCTTCGACGTGGGCCTTGAGATGTCAGGTGTGCCGGTTGCTTTCAGAGATATGCTTAACAAAATGAATCACGGTGGAAAAATAGCGATGCTAGGTATCCCGCCACAAGATGTCGCTATCGACTGGAACCAAGTGATTTTCAAAGGCTTAGTGATAAAAGGTATCTACGGTCGTGAGATGTTTGAAACCTGGTACAAAATGGCAAGCCTGCTGCAAAGCGGCTTAGATTTGTCGCCTATCATCACTCACACCTTTTCTGTTGATGACTTTCAGAAAGGGTTTGATACCATGGGGTCAGGACAATCAGGTAAAGTTATTCTGGACTGGCAATAATGACAACATTTACACACATTAGCGTAAACGACGTAGCGAATTTTCAAGGCGACGTCGCCATTGTGGACATCCGCGATCCTCAATCGTTTGCTAATGGGCATATGCCGAACGCAGCACCACTAAACAACGACAACTTTGCAGCGTTTATCGAAAAAACGCCTAAAGACATGCCTGTGGTGGTGGTTTGTTATCACGGCGTCAGCAGCCAACAAGCTGCACAAGTCATTGCGCAACAAGGTTTTGAAACCGTCTACAGTATGGACGGCGGCTTTGAGGCGTGGCGACAGGCAAATCCGGTAGTAACCGAATAGCAATTTGATAAAGGTGCACAGTGTGCACCTTTTTTTATACTTTTCAGACCCAATACATTCCAGTATAAAGGGGGTATCTATCGCCCCGTCACGACACGTTACATCGCGTTATTCATTTTATGCTTTAGGGTAATAACTAGCTTATGGGCCATCCTTTAATTGCGTTCAACCAACAAAGTCCAGCACATCTTCTCGCAAACTATTTAACCAGTCAGGATATTGCTGCATCGGTAGTACAAGACGAGAAAGAGTTCGTCGTCGTGCTTGATGATGCTGTACATCTCGACCGCGCAAAACGCATCGCAGAAGACTTTTTGACCAACCCTACCCACCCAAAATATCAGCAAGCCGCTTGGGACAGTGGAAAGAACGTGCAGTTAGCGCCGTCTGGTAGTGTTTTTTCAATGGGAAATATCATAGAGGATGCGATTAAAGCACCGTTCACATCCATCGTCTTTCTTCTTTGTGTGGCGGTTTATGTGTTGTCTTTACTGGGGCTTTTTGCGCCAATTGCGCAACACTTACTCATGCAACCTTTCTCTGTATTATCGGAAAACCACGAATGGTGGCGATTGCTGGGCCCCGCATTTATCCACTTTTCGGCGCTACACATCATATTTAATCTACTATGGTGGGGCATGCTAGGCGCAAAAATAGAACGGACGCTCGGCGTTAGCATGTTACTTATTGTGTTCTTAGTGTCGGCCGCGATCTCCAACGCTGCTCAGGCGCTATTTAGCGAGCCGGTACAGGCCAATTTATATTTGTTCGGCGGATTATCTGGTGTTGTCTATGCCGTTATGGGCTTTGTATGGTGGTTAGGCTGGCTTAGACCAAGCTGGGGCTTGTCACTACCAAACTCTATAGTGGGCTTTATGCTGGTATGGTTGGTTTTAGGCTATGCAGACATCTTGTGGGTAAATATGGCAAATGCTGCTCACACGGCGGGTCTTATATCGGGCTGCTTACTGGCCGCGGCATTGAGCTTAGGCGCTAAAAAGCGTTAACAGGGTTAACGTTAACCGCCTTGGTATAAATATTTAGTAAAGATGACATTTTTAACTACTTCGCCGCCAGTCTCTTGTTTCATGTGATCTTGAAGGGCTTTAAGGATCGCGCGGCGAATTTCTTCACGACCGGTTAGTGATTTGACCTTCTCTGCAGGCTGCTGACCAAATATCTCAATGGTTGTAGAACGCAATAGAGGCAGGTGATGCTCGGCTATTTCCAGTTGGCCAACATCGTTGATCATCAATTCTACCGATACACGCACATAGCCTAACTTTTGCGCGCTCTCGCTTATGTAGTTAGTAACAATTTCTGGTTCTAAACTTAAGTAAGCAAAATTAGCTTTCTCTTGTGCAATCGCTGGGCTACTGCCGATAACCATGAAACCAAGCGCAAAAACGCGTAAAAATAACGACTTAAGCATAGTGAAATCCGAAACACCAAAGTAAAAAATTCAGTAGTAGTTTAGCAAAACTCTGATTAAACACACTACTGCAAAAGTTTAACCTAATGAAAATATTTGAATATGACGTGTTATCATACTAACAGATTCATTATTCGGGTTTTTCGTGTGAGTTTTAATGCCACTTTTCCAGTGGGGTTGGCGGTTAACTGGCAAGCACCGTCTGGCATCACTATTCCTAATGCGCAGTTAAAAAGCTGGCTATTAGACACAGGTTCGCTAACTGAACGCGTTCAATCGTCAAGCAAACATTTTGCTCTCGAGTTAATAGGTCAACAAACTCAAGTACCTCACGACAATGAACTGTCTCTTTTGCACGCTAATGGCGAAACCAGCTATCAAGCGCGGGAAATATTGCTTTGTGGTGATCATATGCCGTGGGTATTTGCGCGCTCTATAATCCCTCAAGCGTTTGTTGATAGTGAGCTATCAAACTTAGGGCGAGAGCCTTTAGGAAAGAGGCTGTTCAACGATGCCCGCTTCATACGCTCTGCGTTCCAAGTATGCCAGGTATCAGCTTCCCAATTTGGTATCAGCAGCAATCAAACCCTGTGGGGCAGGCGATCGTTGTTTACGTTAGATAATTACAGCATGATAGTGGCAGAGGTCTTTCTTCCCGATTCACCGGCTTATAGCCACCTAGCTACAAGCGAAAAGGAAAGCGAACAACACTTATGAAGCACAATTGGAATGCGTATGCGCGACTTATGCGCCTTGATAAACCCGTAGGCATTTATTTACTGCTGTGGCCAACACTGTGGGCACTGCTAATGGCGGCGCAAGGTTTCCCCCCTCTGGGCACGGCATTCATTTTTGTGGCCGGTGTAGTGGTGATGCGCTCGGCAGGGTGTGTCATTAACGATTATGCAGACAGAAAAGTAGACGGTAGCGTAAAGCGCACCGCGCAGCGCCCACTAGCGACGGGCGAAGTCACAGCTAAACAAGCGCTTCAGTTATTTGGGGCGCTCATTGCTATCGCATTTGTGTTAGTGCTATTCCTCAACTGGCATACCATTGCGCTGTCGGTGGTAGCCTTACTCCTTGCAGCAAGCTATCCCTTCATGAAGCGTTACACCAATCTACCACAGGTGGTATTGGGCGCAGCATTCGGTTGGGCTATTCCTATGGCATTTATGGCCGTCATAGAAACAGTACCCACGTACGGCTGGTGGTTGTTTATGGCAAACCTATTATGGACGGTCGCTTACGACACCATGTACGCCATGGTAGACCGCGATGACGACTTACAAATAGGTATCAAATCTACAGCCATATTGTTTGGCAAAAACGACGTGCTCATAGTCATGCTGTTACAGGCTGCTGCTCTAACCATACTTTGGTGTATAGGCAGCGCTATTAACGCCACTTGGCCATACTACATCGCAGTGCTGTTTTCGGCCTTGTTATGCGTGCGCCAATATCAATTGATTAAACGCCGCCAGCGCGAAGGTTGCTTCACTGCATTTATCGAAAACCACTATATCGGGCTTGTTATTACGCTGGGTACGGCGCTTCACTTTTATTTGGTTTAGTTAGGTAAAACTAACCAACAGCAAAATGGATTGCTATTGTGCGCTGGAATGGCCATAAGGAATCGCAGTACTACAAGACGGTATCAACCTGTACCAACGTCCCCTTTTAGCTTAAAGATAGCCCGTTTAAAGTATTTGCTAGCTTTTTCAGGCACGCACTTTAATCACGCAGTATTTTCAAAGTCGTGCACAAAGTGTGTTACTAAGTGTTATACTTTAGATGTTGAATGGAATCTATACGCAAATACAAATTGAAGTGGTTCAAGAGGTGGGCGAGTAAAGAAGGCGTATCAGACGGCTTGCTAAAAGTAGCAATTGCAGAGATGCAAAAGGGATTAGTTGACGCAGATTTAGGTGCAAACGTATATAAAAAGCGAGTGCCTCTTTTGGGGCAAGGAAAAAGTGGAAGTGTAAGAACCCTCATAGCCTTTCAAGTAGATAACAAAGCCTTTTTTATTTACGGTTTTTCTAAAAACGTCCGCTCTAACGTTAGTGTCAAAGAGACAAAGGCTTTAAAACTCTTAGCTAAAGAACTATTGAACTATAGCGATGCTCAGCTTAAGAAAGCTATTGATTCAGGTAGTGTTGAAGAGGTGAAATAACGTGAAAGAAAGTATTTTAGATGTAGTGCATAGTGCCGCAGAAGACTTAAGCGAAGCCGGGGTAATGGATATGCAGACTATGCATCGTTTCGATGCATTATGTTTGCCCAAACTAGATCAATACGATGGTCAGCGAATTAAGGCAATACGTGAAAAAGCAAGGGTAAGCCAAGCCGTTTTTGCGGCTTATTTAAACATCACGCCATCTACAGTGAAGCAGTGGGAGCAGGGGAGCAAAAAGCCTCGAGGTACGTCTTTAAAGCTCTTAAATCTCGTTGAGCAAAAAGGCTTAGAGATCTTGATGTAAGGTTGTAGCGCTTTGAGCGTTTAAGAACGTTAAAGGCTGAGAATGAATATTCTCTTTTATCCAGCTTAACAAAAAGCGCCATAATGAAGTGACCCCATAAAGGCGCTTCTTAATTTTTATAAATAGAAGGTAATTACTTTTCTGCTAGCTTCGCTTCAAGCTCAGCAATGCGGCTTTCCATGGCGTCTAATTTTTCGCGAGTGCGAATGAGCACTTGGCTTTGAATGTCGAATTCTTCGCGAGTCACCAAATCGAGCTTCGATAACTGCGACTGCAATACCGCCTTCACGCGGCTCTCGGCTCCTTCAGCCATATTTTTAACACCGGGTGGTACAGCATCAGCAATTTGTTTCGCTAAATCTTCGAGTTTCTTCGGATCCAACATGGAATTCCCTTATAATGCGCAGCTCAAATTATAAAAGCCATTCTATCGGTATCGACACGACATGCAACGAAAAGTGTGTCGAACCTACGTGAACGTTGTTTTAGGAATTAAATGAAACTAAATGAAGCTCAAGAATCTGCCGTAACCTACGTGTCTGGACCGTGCTTGGTGCTAGCGGGTGCTGGTAGCGGTAAAACCCGTGTTATTACTAACAAGATTGCTCATTTAGTACGAAACTGCGATATGCCGGCGCGCTATATTGCAGCGGTAACTTTTACCAACAAAGCTGCACGTGAAATGAAAGAGCGTGTGGCGCAAACCTTAGGTAAGCCCGAGGCCCGCGGGTTGAAAGTATCTACCTTTCACACTATGGGTTTAACCATTATCAAAGCCCATGTGAAAGACTTAGGCCTAAAACCAGGTTTCTCGTTATTCGATGACAAAGACTCGTTTGCCCTGCTTAACGACTTAACGTCCGACACCCTAGATGGCGACAAAGATCAGCTTCAGCTTTTACAAAGCTGCATATCGAACTGGAAAAACGACCTCATTTTACCCGACGCGTTATTAAAGTCGGCAACGAGCACCGGCGAGCGAGAGTTTGCAGAAGCCTACAAGCGTTACCAAGACAATTTAAAGGCGTATAACGCGCTGGATTTTGACGATCTTATTCTGCTGCCTACGCTACTTTTAAAAAGCAGCGAGGCAATTAGAACAAAATGGCAAAGCAAAATTCGTTACCTGCTGGTGGATGAGTACCAAGATACCAACACCAGTCAGTACGAATTAGTAAAGCTGTTAGTAGGCGAGCGCGCACGCTTTACCGTGGTGGGTGATGACGACCAATCTATTTATTCATGGCGTGGCGCGAAGCCGCAAAATCTGCATTTGCTAAAACAAGACTTTCCGCGCTTGAACGTAATAAAGCTTCAGCAAAACTACCGCTCATCAGGGCGTATTCTTCATTGTGCGAATATTCTTATTCAAAACAACCCGCACTTGTTTGATAAAACGTTGTTCTCAGAGCTGCAGTACGGCGAGCCGCTTAAAGTGATCGAGGCGAAAAACGAAGAGCATGAAGGCGAGCGTGTGGTGGCAGAATTACTGGCGCACAAGTTTATGAACCGAACCCAGTTTAAAGACTACGCCATTTTGTATCGCGGAAATCACCAAAGCCGTATTTTCGAAAAGCTACTGATGAGCAACCGCATTCCTTACAAAATAAGTGGCGGTATGTCGTTCTTTGGCCGTGCAGAAGTAAAAGACATCATGGCCTACTTGCGGCTGTTGGTGAACCAAGATGACGACAATGCTTTACTTCGTATCATCAACACGCCGGGGCGGGGTATCGGCCGTGCTACGCTAGAAAAACTGGGTAACTTTGCAAATAGCTTGGGCGTATCCATGTTTGAAGCGGCGACACACCCGAACCTTAATAGTGTGCTGCCCGATAAAGCTTTTCATGCGGTTTCTTCCTTCGCCCGCTGGGTAGTGGAACTGTCGGACAACGCCGAGCGTGGTAACACGGCAGAAGCCGTACGTACCATGATCCGCACTATGGGCTATGAAGAATGGCTATATGAAACCAGTGCCAGCCCAAAAGCCGCGGAAATGGCCATGGCTAACGTGAGTACGTTATTTGGTTGGGTGAACGATATGCTTGAAGGTAACGACCTAGATCAGCCTATGACCCTAACCGAAGTGGTAAACCGTTTAATATTGCGTGACATGATGGAGCGTGGTGAAGACGACGGAGAAGGGGACCAAGTACAGTTAATGACGCTACACGCGTCTAAAGGCTTAGAGTTTCCCATTGTATTCTTAGTCGGCATGGAAGAGGGATTATTGCCCCACCAAAGCAGTATTGATGAAGATAACGTGGAAGAAGAGCGCAGGCTCGCCTACGTAGGAATCACCCGCGCCCAACGAGAACTGATTTTTAGCCTTGCCAAAGAACGCCGACAGTTTGGAGAAGTCATCAACCCAGAGCCCAGTCGCTTTCTATTTGAGCTTCCGCCGGATGATGTGCAGTGGGAAAATCAAAAGCCTAAAGTGACAAAAGAAGAGCGCCAACAAAAAGCGCAAGTGGGTATTGCGAATCTTCGAGGTATTCTTGGGAAAAAGTAAAGGGATTTAATAGGTCAGGCTTAAAAGAGTTTTTCTTGATAGTAAATACTTACTTTTAGCCTGCCAGCAAGTTCATATCAAGCACTTTTGCATGTTTCAATATTTTGCCTTGCCCATAAATACATTCAATTTCATTAAGTGCATCTAGCTGGGCTTGAGAGTCAACGCCTTCGGCTATTACCTTAAACTTCAAATGCTCAGAAATCAGCATGACAGATTGAATCAGTTTGAGATTACGTTGAGACCGTGGCAGCGACTTCACAAATCGATGGTCAATTTTAATATAGTCAAACGGGTAGGCAAATAAATAACTCAGTGAGGCCAAACCGCTTCCGAAGTTATCTAATACCAAGGTTACCCCTGCTCGTTTTAACTTTTTAATGGCTGGGAGAATAAATTGAGAACGACGGTTCAAATCGTTTTCGTCAAACTCGAAAACCAGCTGACTTGGGGTAATGCCAGACGTTTCTATAACATTCAACATTTGATTGACCATAGAGGCCTGCAATAAATGGTTGATTGAAACGTTCACGGCAATCTTGTTGATAGGATCGTCGGTATTGGCGTAATAGTTGAGTAACTCGCAAGCCTTGGTAAGCTGAAACAGGTCGAGATCTAACGTCAATCCACTTTGTTCAGCTACCTGTCTAAATTGCTCTCTGGCTATTTTGCCGTAAGCTGGGTGCGACCAGCGAACATACATCTCTCGATAAAGCGTACTATTATCGTTAAGCTTTATTACGGGCTGCAAGAAGTAGTCGAACTCCTCTTCACGCAACGCGCGTCTAAATTCGTTTTCAAGTTCAAGCTCTTCGATAAGCCTGTCGCGCATACTTTTATCAAACATGACAAAGCGACCGCGTCCAAGCGTTTTAGCTTGATACATCGCGGCATCGGCATCACGCAATACTTCGTCTGCGCCGCGATAATAGCTCTCTAGATGCGCGATACCAATACTGGCGCCGGAATACATTTCACGGCCATCCAGTAAAAATGGTTCAGAAATAGAAGAAATAATGCGGTTAGCCACTTCTTCCACATCGGCCTCATCTTCAAAGTTATCTAGCAGCACAACAAACTCATCGCCCCCGAGTCGGGCCAATAAATCGTGGCCGCGAATACAAAGCGTAATACGGCGTGCAACTTCGATAAGGAACTCGTCACCGGCATGGTGACCTAGTGTGTCATTAATAACCTTAAATCTATCCAAATCTATGAACAGAACGGCAAACATGCTATCGCTGTAGCGTTGCTTGCTGGCTATCGCTAACTCTAAGCGGCTGGTAAACATCGAGCGGTTAGGCAAGTCCGTTAACGCATCGTGATGCGCATCGTGAATCAACTTAAGTTCAATTTCTTTACGCTCTTCTATCTGCTGTTTTAAAAACTTATTGGTACGGTTTAGTTCGGCCGTGCGTTCCTTCACGCGTTCTTCAAGCTGCATGTTATAGCGCTGCATCGATTCAGTATTGCGTTTACGCTCAATGGCAACCGCAATGTGGTGCGACACAAAGCGCAACAGCTCTTGGTCTCGTAAATTGTATTTCGCCAACTTTCCGTATGTCTGTACCGCGATAACACCCGCTATTTCGCCATCAACAACAAGTGGCGAGCCCAGCCATGAGTTTGCGCTATTCAGCATGGTTTGCGCTAGCGAAACGTCTATCTCGCCTGACTCTGCCAGTTCCAATACTCTTGGTGGGTTGATAAGTTCTGCTTGACCCGTACGCAATACAAATTCAGTAAGCCCCAAGCCGAGCGGCCTGGCGCTAATTTCACTTTGCTTGGAATCGCTGAAGTAAGGGAATTCTAACAGCCCTTCTTCTTTGTTATGAATGGCAATGTAACAGTTCGGTGCGCTGATAAGCCTTGCCAATATCTCATGTAGGCTGGAGTAAAATACATCCATATCGCCTTCGAGATTCGCGGCAAGTTCAGAAATCTCAAAGAGTGCCTGCTGTAACGACTCCACCTTTTGGCGTTCAAGAATTTCTTCTTGAAGATCGTCGTTAATTCTGCGCAGTTGACGGGTACGTTCGCGAATAGTGCGTTCGGTAAGTTCTCTGTTTTTTACTCTGTCGACGGTAGTCACGATGTGCTGTGAGACAAAAAGCAGCACTTCTAAATCTTCTTGGGAATAATGCACACCGTCGTCGTAGGTTTGCACAACCATCGCGCCTATCACTTGGCTACCGCGTTTTAGCGGCACGCCCAACCATTCAACCGGCGGAGACCCGACAAGTTTAATGCCGTATTCTTCCGATAGTTTGTCTTCGTCGTCACGCTTGTAAAATAAATGATGACCGGTTTTCAAAATGTAACCGGTCATGCCATCCATCAATTGCTCTGCAGGCAGTTGCCTAACGGTTTTTTCGTCAAATTCATCAACAAAATAGGCAAAGTCAACAACGTGAGTTTCTGGTTCGTAGAAGGCGACAAAAAAGTTATCGGCATTCATGAAATCGGCAATGATTTCGTGAATAGCAGAATAAAGGCGGTTTAGGTGGCTTACAGAGCTGGCAAGTTCGGAAATATCAAAAAGCGCCTTCTGAACACGTTCAGCACGCTTATATTTATCGGTGAGTTGTTGAAGCTGCGGAATAAGTTCGCGCAGTTCTTCTTCCGTCAACTCGTATTGCGTCGAATCTTTTGACATTCCGCTCGCCAGTTAAAAAAGTAACGTTTACCCAACCGGTTAAATTACCCGATTAGTCGGTAAAACGCTACTTTTTCCATCAAGTTGTAGACATTGTGCAGGTATTAGATACCTTCAATCATATACTCGATTGCCGCTTTAATTTCGTCATCAGAACAGTTGCCACATGTGCCGCGCGGAGGCATGGCGTTAATACCGTTCAATGCGTTTTGCCATACACCGTCAAGACCGCGTTCGTCTAAACGTGGCTGCCAATCCGCCGCATTGTGAAGTTTAGGTGCACCTAATACGCCTGCTGAGTGACAGGCAACACACGCTGAGTTGTAAACGTCTTCGCCTGACTTTGCACCGCCTGCTGCCGCAGCGCTACCTTCAGCTGCTGCGCCTGCCACGTGTACCTGACCTAACGGTTTAATACGCTCGGCAATTTCATCGTTACTCATTTCTTGTGCTTGTACTGCAAAAACGGTTAGCGCAGTAGCAGCAACAGTTAACCAAGTCTTTAATTTCACATCTGTCTCCAGGCAATGATGAATTTGTTTAAAATATAACTGGCCAGATTATAACGGTAAATTGGGGCTGAACAACTATTTGAGGCCAATTACCCATAAAAAGTAAGGATTTTTAACGCAAGAGCCAACCCATCTAAAGAGATTTTAATAAATGAGTTGAAGCTAACTCATAGCGTAAGTATGATTACGCCCCGTTTACAGCACACGTGTTGCCTCATAGCTCGTTGATGTAAGCGCTCAGTTTTTATTACACTGGTTCTACAAACCGCCCTTAGCTCAGCTGGATAGAGCGCGGCCCTCCGGAGGCCGAGGTCAGAGGTTCGAATCCTCTAGGGCGGGCCATTTCCTTTTCTGATGACCTATGAAGGAATAATCCCCTTAAGCGTTTCTATATCAGTATCGGGTACTCCAACCCTATTAAAATAAACTATCCATTCATTAGTTAAGGCTTGCACGCTAGAAAGGATGGTTCTAGCTTTTGCTTGAGAAAGTCCAAACCTTTTAGATTGAGACAGCGCATTTTCAAGCGTTCCTTCTCTGCCGTGAACCCCTATTCCAATTCCATGTTGGCGAGAATTGTTTATCGGCAATACGTCGTAGGCTGGAGATAAGCGCCAGTTTCTATCTGAGAAAGAATATAAAAACGCGTGATTCCTAGAATGATCATCAGTGTTACCCATTAAGATGTTAAAAACCATGCGTGTATACAGTTCATGGGAGTCTCTAGGTTCTGCTCCGTGCTTCATCACAAACTCCGCTAAAGCACCATAACTATAATTCTCGGTTAGTGCCTGATTCGTCAGCGTTTCTTGGTTTATTAGTGAGTGAGCACTTAAGAAATGGTGTGTTGGTCTATCACTGTTACAGTCGAAGCGCTCTACTAATAATATATCTTCTTGTTGGCTGTTCACTATAGACGTGGCTGCAACTCTCACGCCTAGTTCTTTTAGCATTGTCATTGTTGCGTGTTCTACTAAACATACGTTGTATAAATCATCTGGACGGTTGAATTTCGCTAAGTAATTTATGCCGTTGTTTTCAATCAGTGTTTTAGGTCGTGCGCCACCCAAACTGGACCCGTATTCAAATGCTTTTTTGACTTCCTTAGGAATATCTTCATTTTTCAAAATTGCCCTTTTTCCCTGCAATAGCATGGGGATATCGCCAAGCGTATTCTTATTCTTCTTTGGTTTACTTGCACTTCTAGATAAGCTAAACGTAAGTGCGCCAACACCCATACCAGAGCCAGCCAGAACGAGTTCTAGGTCATTGTTAGGTTTAGTTGAATGCAGCGACAAAATAAGCCTTTTACCCCAGCTATCTGCCCCAGCATCTAAGATAGCGCCAAACATTCCCTTATTTACTCTAGTAAGAAACTGATTGCTAAGTAGGGGCAGGTGAATTGGATCTAGTGGAAATGCATCATCCCTTTGAAGGTAGCTTTGTCCATATCGAAACTTTCCGATATTAGTCTTTGGATCTAACTCAACAACGGCACATATAACCGGATTATTTTCGAGTCCATCAATAAAAACATAAGCTCTAGAAGTCATTAGGTAACTCCTTTTCTACGAGTGAGCTTTTTCTCAAAGGGTTATTGCTTACTAACTCGTACTCCTTTTCGATGGTTTCAATAAGTGGGTCAAGCACTTCCAGTTGATTTAATATTGTAAGCAGCGTATCTGAATTTATGCCTTTTCCACGCTCTAACCTACTAACAGTATTTTTGCTAGTGCCGGTTCTAAGCGCTAACTCTTCTTGATCCATAGAAGTGGCTCTCGCTCGCTTTATGAGGTTACCAAGTAGTTGTTTCGTGTATTCAACTTTGTCCATAAAACACCAAAAATAGCCATTAGTGACATAATTCTTTAATTATGGCTATTTAAGACGACGTGTCAATTAAATGGCCATAATTGGCGTTTATGGCGTTAAAGTGCCATTTATGGTAAATAACAAGGGGTTTGAGCCATCATTTTCCTTTTTTAGGCAGCACAAATTGGCTGAAAGAGCCATTACTTTCTACAGCGCTGTGCGGATTTCAAGCCTATGTAGCGTCAAAGTCATCGCAAGACATCTTAAAGTCGTTATACTAAATTTCACTACTTCATTTTTAAGCGTTTCAACAGGACTTTCATGTCGCCTCAGTCATTGCGTTGCCCTAGTTTTGCTCAGTCATTGCTTTGTTTTAGCGTTATTGTTGCGCTAATAGCGGGTGGGTTGTTTGGCCTAGGTATTAGCCTGCACGCGCTCATGTTTTTATGTTTACTGTGGGCGGGAATTAATGCCACTAGTTTGGGGTACTCGTACCTGCAAATTCGGGAATTAATGACCGGCGCATTAGCCCGGGCCATGCCGGCAATTTATATCTTTATCCTTATAGGCATGGTTATCGCCAGCTTTATGCAAAGCGGCACTATTTCAACGCTCATTTATTACGGGTTAAGTTGGCTAAACCCCAGCGTGTTTCTGGCGGTGGGGTTAATTTTGTGTGCGGTAATGTCGGTGGCTACCGGTACATCGTGGGGAACGGTGGGTACTATGGGCGTAGTGCTAATGGGCATTGGCAGCGCCATGAATATACCGTTACCCATTGTTGCTGCCATGGTGGTGTGTGGTGCAACCTTTGGCGACAAAATGTCTCCGGTGTCTGATACCACCAATCTTGCGTCAATGAGTGCAGGCACTAATCTTTATCGGCACATGTATGCCATGCTGCTTACTACGCTGCCTAGTTTTCTTCTAACCGCAATCATTTTCTTAGTCATAGGCTTTAGTTACGCCAACCAAACGTTAAATGTTGAAGAGATAGATGAAATCAAAGCTGCGCTTGCCGGCCACTATAATCTTGCGCCTTACATAACACTGTTACCTTTAGTATTGCTAACGGTAATGAGCATCAAAAAAGTACCCGCTGAAGTGACGATGTCGTCCAGTATTCTGCTTGCCGTGGTTATTGCTATTTTTTATCAAGATACCAATACAATACATGTGCTTAATGCGCTGTGGGAAAATACCCCTCAAAACACGGGAATTGCGAATCTAGATGCACTATTAGGCCGGGGCGGCATCAGCAGCATGAGTTGGACGCTATTACTCGCTTTAATGGCAATAGCATTAGGCGGCATATTGCATGGCGCTGGTTTTTTAGAAGCCCTGTTGGCCGGTATTATTAAACAGGTCAAACGCACGGCAACATTAATCGCGGTCACCATTGCTTCGGGCTTTTTAGGTAACGTAGCCATGGGCGAGGCTTATATTTCTATCATTTTAAACTGCCAACTATTTAAACCAACGTATGAACAGCAGAATCTTGACCCTGCGGTGTTATCACGATCAGTAGAAGAAGGCGCAACCATGACCACTGGCTTAATTCCGTGGACAACCGCCGGCGCGTTTTACTCGGCAACCCTGGGTGTTGACGTGCTTGATTACGCGCCCTATGCGTTTTTCAACTATTTGAATGGCGTTGTTGCGGTAACCATGGCCGCATTGGGAGTGGGTTTACTGAAAGGAAAGGGGGCTAAAAGTTGAAAAGGTTTGGCTCATTAAAATGGCTTTTATTGTGCACTTTACTATTTGGCGGTATCAGTTTTTTTGCGTTTACTGAAAAAGCTGATACGCAAAGCGATGCTCAAACATCAGCGCTCAATCAAAGCCGCGCACGGTTAATTTCACAAGCGGTGTGCAATTTGCTGAAAGAGAAAGACGAGAAGCGTTCAGTAAACGCGTTAGCGAATGTATTGAGCGATGCTTTTTCGTCGGAGCCCTCACAGTTAGCCTGGGAACAGCAAGTTAGCCAATGTGAGCAACCTCTTGATGAAAGAGAGGCCACGCTGCTTACTACACTATTTTTAACGCTACCTTTAGGGCAAGAGAACACACTGTTATTGCACAACTTTTCCCTGCAGAAAAACACAGCACTAGAGCTAATAGAAGCGTTGAACTCTGATGTTGTTGGTACTTTCGATGTTTATCATACGGATGAGATGAGACAGCTTCTGGCTCTTTCCGTGGCAACAGAGGAAAGGCGTATCTACGCTGCTGTGAACTTGTCTTACGATACCCATGAAATGCCCCTTCCGTTAGGGTTTATGGCTTCAACGAAAGTTAAGCTATGGAAAAGTGATGCCGGTGAATTAAGCGAGTTTGTGACGCAAGGCCCGCTAAGTATTGCTGCATTTTCAACCGCACTCGTTATTCTAGAATAGCCATGGTCTAAGCGGTCTAGCCGAGTGACGTATTCACATCGCGCTTTAACAAGGCAAATAGGGGAGAGAGCTACACAGCGAGCACTTTCGCCAACGCGCTTTTATAGACTATACCCACAAACGGATGAGGCAGCGATTAGCCTTGGCAGGGGATAATGTAGATATCATCCCCTACCCAGAAAGACGTTACTCGCAACAGGCATTGCAAACCTAAACATCGCCGTATGGATAAGTGAACCAACAGCTTATGTGCGAAGTGTAAAGGCCAAATAAGCGCTTAGGCCGATTTAGGCTTTAACCAATGCTGCGCCAGCATGCCAACGATCATCGCGCCCACAAACAACAGTACATCAGTTTGAAGCGATGCAATGGCAACCACAGCAGGCCCAGGGCAAAAACCACTGATACCCCAGCCAATGCCAAACGCCGCAGAGCCCAGTATTAATTTAGCGTCGATTGTTGTACTTGTTGGAATATCGAATTTGTCGCCAAATAACGGCTTATTGCGCTTACGTACCCAATACATACCCGGCGCGGCAACCATAATAGCGCCGCCCATCACAAAGGCTAACGTGGCATCCCAGTTGGCGCTTAAATCTAAAAAGTTCAGCACGCGCGCAGGGTTGCTCATCCCTGATATTAGAAGGCCTAAGCCAAATAAAAGCCCGCAAACGAGAGAGGCGATAATTGATTTCATTGTTTTTCTCCTCAGTAATTTACAGGTGTCTGATAATGGTGGTGGTAAGTACAGCCGCACCCATGAAAGTAAGCGTGGCAACAATAGAGCGGGGTGATAGCCTAGACAGGCCTGCCACACCATGGCCTGACGTACAGCCAGAGCCAAGACGGGTACCAAAGCCCACTAATAAGCCTGCTACTATCAACCACCCTGAGCCCATTTGGGTTTGAACCTGCAAATTGCCTACAAACACCATGTACAGTACGGCAGACAAAACAATGCCAGCCAAGAAGGCCAGTCGCCAGTAGCGCTCAGCGCCGCGTTGCGTCATCGCGCCTGCTGCAATTCCCGATATCCCCGCAATACGGCCAAGCGTATACAGCAGCAATACCACTGACGAACCAATAAGTAGCCCGCCTGCCAAACCGGCTAACGGCTCAAACGGTGTTGTAGTCCAGTTTTCCAATTTTCTCTCCTAACCCTTATGCAGTGCCCTTTTTAGAGGCGCTGTCGTGAAGAAACATCAAACAAACAGAAGCCCTACACAGGCCTTCTATTCAACGTCTATAAAATCGATAGCAAGGTGCATGGCCAGTGCGCCTTCTCTGTCTTTAACCAAATCATGAAGCGTAAACCGATCAAGCTCGCTGACAAATTTATCTGCGGCGTTTTGTAGAATAGATTTCAAACGACACGCAGGTGAAATAACACACTTATTCGTTGGCGATGCAAAACATTCCGCCAGCGCCACGTCTTCCACCGTTAAGCGAAAAACCTGGCCTAAATTAATTTCTTCCGCCTCTTTTGACAGCCTGATACCGCCGCCGCGCCCCTTTGCGGCCGTGATATATCCTTCATCGATAAGCAGCGTGATGACTTTTTTTAAGTGATTGAAAGATACGAAGTACGCATCTGCTATGTCGCTTGTCTTCACAAGATGGTTCTTTCGCAGTGCAAGATAAATCAAGACACGAAACGCTAAGTTAGTAAAGGTATTGATTTTCATGGAATTTATCATAAGCGCTAAGTTCATTTGTTCAGATCTTACAGCAGCACAAAAATTAAATATATATTTGAGATGTACATTATTGTATATTTTGTTCTATCATATAACAAAACGAAATAGGGTGTCGATATGATTTTTCTTGGTTACATCGCTGCCGTTCTTATGGGAATGGTATTAGGCGTGATAGGTGGCGGGGGCTCTATCCTTACCGTGCCTATTCTTGTCTATTTAATGGGCGTCACGCCAGATATCGCCACCGGTTATTCGTTGCTTATTGTGGGGGCCACAGCCGCATTCGGTGCGGTAAGGTACTTCAAGGAAGGCTTGGTCGACGTGAAGGCATCTATACTGTTTGCTGTGCCGTCCATCATAGCTGTTTACCTTTCGCGGGCCTATTTAATGCCCGCCATTCCCGACACCATCTCTTTTCTATCGCTAACCATAAACAAGAATCTTGGCATCATGGTGTTGTTTGCCACGCTAATGCTGGCCTCGGCAGCCATGATGCTGAAAAAGGCCTATAGCAAATCGGCAACGGCAACCAAGGTAATCGAGCACAAACAACCCAACATTGGGTTGATAGTTATTGAAGGCGCAGTAGTGGGGGTTATCACCGGCATACTCGGCGCAGGTGGCGGCTTTCTTATCATACCCGCCTTGGTACTTATTCTAGGCATGCCCATGAAAAACGCGGTGGGCGCGTCGTTATTCATCATTGCCTTAAAGTCGTTACTGGGCTTTATAGGCGACTTACAAACCGGAATTCAACTGGAGATGCCCTTGCTGCCGCTTATGCTGGTGGCCACGTTTGTCGGGATGGCCGTCTCCACAAAGGTAGCGGGAAAACTAGACGGTGCAGCATTGCAGAAATTCTTTGCCTTTTTCACCCTGGTTATTGCCGTTTTCATCATGATCAAAGAGCTTCTTTAGGAAAAAACCATGAACGTTGAAACATTCTACGACGACCAAACCTCTACGTTTACCTATGTGCTATTCGACCCCATCTCAAAAGAAAGCGCGGTGATAGATTCAGTTGCCGACTTCGATATCTTTTCAGGTCGCGCATCAACCCAAAGCGCCGATAAGATTATCGACTTCATCACCCAAAATGGGTTTAAGAATAAGTGGATTTTAGAAACCCACGTGCATGCCGACCACATTACTGCGGCACACTATTTAAAGGCCAAAATTGGCGGCAAAATTGGTATTGGCTCGGGTATTAAAGCCGTACTTGATATGTGGGTTGATATATTCGAAACGTCGAACGACACACCGCGCGATGGTAGTCAGTTCGATGTATTGTTCGAAGAAGGCGACACATTCAATATTGGTCGCTACGACGTAAGTGTATGGCATACGCCCGGGCATACTCCGGCATGTGCAAGCTACTTAGTTGATGGCAAAGCTTTTGTTGGCGACACCATGTTTGCGCCTAACCTAGGTACTGCGCGGTGCGACTTTCCGGGCGGCAGCGCTGAGCAACTTTACAACACCGTTCAGCGCTTATTTACGCTTCCCGATGACACTACGGTGTACCTTGCTCACGACTACCCCAAAAAAGGTACCGCACCTCAATCAACGGTATCCATAAAAGAAGCGAAAGAAACAAACGCGCAAATTCGCCCTGAGGTAACCCTTCAAGAATATGTGCAAAAACGCGAGGCAAGAGACGCAACACTTGCCGTGCCCAAATTACTTTTACCCGCTATTCAGGCAAACCTGCGTAACGGGCAGTTCGGGGCACCCTCTGAAGGTGGTAAGCAGTTCATAAAAATTCCTGTGAACGCCATTTAAAGGGGGAAGTTATGCAATACGCCAACGTCACACCACAGCTTTCTGTTAGCCCCCAACTATCACTTGACGATATAGACGCTATTAAAGCGGCAGGGTTTAAATCAATTATTTGTAACCGCCCAGACGGTGAAGGTGAAGGCCAGCTCACCTTTGCTGAAATAGAAGCCAAAGCATTGTTACTGGGTTTAACCTGCGTATATCAACCTATAGTAAGCGGTAAAATAACGCCAGACGATGCAATAACGTTTGAAGCAAACCTACAAAAGCTAGAAGCCCCGGTGCTGGCCTACTGCAGAACAGGTACACGGTCTATTACACTGTGGGCCATGACCGCAACCAAAACCCTGCCTTGTGAAGCCATACTTAGCATTTCACAACAAGCCGGTTACAACGTAAGCGAGGCATTGTCGCAAGTTAAACCCGCATAATTCACTTTTTCAAACACCCGACTGTGTTACCGTAAATAGCACAGTTAGCGTTTGGCCGTTTGCAAAAAAGCATGTCAGTAAAAAATTATCAAAAATTCTATAGCCCATTAAGCGCCGTACACTCGGCAGATTTTGGGCGCTGTATTTACTGCGGCTGCGAAGCGGCCAGGCCTGACTTTATTCCACCCATAAAATTCATTCACGACTGGCAAGACGGCCACCTACAGGCCGACTTTATCTCCGTACCTTCATGCAACGAATGCTTCGACCTACTGAAAAACGAAAACAACGCCACATTAGAGCCCAGAATAACGGTGTTAAAAAAGCAACTGGCAGAAAAGTACAAAAAGGCCATTAGGATATTTAACCACTGGAGCATGGAAGAAATAGAAGAAATGGACGCGGCATTTCAAATAAGCCTGAAAGGCGGCATGCGATTGGGTAAAGAAACACTTTCACGCCTTCAATATGCGGGCTTCGACTATGAAGTAAACGGCAACATAACGCGGGTGGCAAAACCACAGCGCGAGGTGTTTAAGGTATTCGATGAAGAATTTAGCAGTTTTAGAGAAGCGCTAGCCTTTGCCAGCGCGACCTACAAAATAAAGAAAAGCCGACTAAGTCAGCTTTATTTCGACAATGATGAAAGCTTTGATAGGGCGATTGAGGCTTTTCATGGTTTGGTTGGGGGGAGACCATAAAATTTAACTGATGGTTCTGCGCTCCGGAGTCATAGGTTCGAACACTACCGGGCGCGCCATTTTTTAAAATTTGACCGTTAATCCCCAAAAGCAAAATGTTTCAGAGTTCTAGTGTGCGTTGTAGGGAGCAAACATCATTCCTGACCGTTTTTTAAGAAGTACAATTCAGAAAACCCCATTTTTACAAATTCGGAATCTCTGAAATTTCTTACGGTTTTTTTGTCTTTACTGATAGCGGCAAGTTGCTGTTCAGTTTGCAGGAACTGGGAAAGGTCTATTCCCTCAGCTTCAGCCACGGCTTCATGCATATTTTGATAGCGGCTGTAAGAAAAATTTATCTCTTTTGCCACACCTTTAAACTTATAACGTACTTTATGGGCCATGTTCTACTCAGGTTGGTCGATGTAATTCAAAAACGGTTTAACTGCTATTATAAACTCAATTAACGCGAATAATTACCGTATTAAGAAAAGCGGGAGGCAAAACCACAGCGTGAGGTGTTTAAAGTATTCGATGGAGAGTTAAATAGCTTTAGAGAAACAGCAGCGCTTTGCCAGCGCGACATACAAAATGAAGAAAAGCTGGCCAAGCCAGCTTTATTTCGGCAATGATGAAAGCTTTGATAGGCCGATTGAGGGTTAACCCATGTGCATGTTCCGGCCCATTCCGATCACCCATTTCGGTTCAATCCGATCACTGATTTCGGTCTAATCCGATCGCCTATTTCGGAGTTATCCGATCAAAAATGACGTTTTTCCGAAATCACTGATCGGAA
>Ga0181596_10000252_pt1 | contig 54817 bp, 41 predicted proteins | sample 041ome_6_FD_148655 | JGI IMG/M metagenome (GOLD analysis project Ga0181596, IMG submission 148655) | Coastal salt marsh microbial communities from the Groves Creek Marsh, Skidaway Island, Georgia - 041402US metaG (spades assembly) | ecosystem: Environmental > Aquatic > Marine > Intertidal zone... | reverse complement strand
AGAGCTTTTAACACCTCAATGCGATTTACCCTGCATCAGTGGAAAAAGACGATCCGCTGGCTTGATGAACTCACCGCTGAAGCTTGCATGAGCAAGATTACATGCTAAATTCGTGGGGATCCCTCAGTACCTGATACTATAAAAAACAATAAACAAAAAATCTTTTGGCGCATCTATCTTCCTTATTTTCAAAAATCCTTGGAGAACATCTAACGCCCTCATCAGCCGCTGACGAAAGTGGCGCGACTTTTTGCGTTTTTTGCAAAATTCGCGACACTTTTGGCAGTCTGCTGGATGAGTTTGTTATGTAATAATTTCAATTTACCACCTTTGATATTTTTTTGAGAATATCTTTATCTTCTCCAAACTTGCAAATTGCATCACAATCTTTTCTTAAATCACTGAATAGTATGTAATGAATTTCAATGTCACTATTTTTAATCGATGGCCTCTGTAGCTGCAATATTACTTCTTTCTCCCGTTTGTCAGGAATGATAAGGTACAAAGATGGTAGGTTATTTGGAAATGAATAATAAAGATCAGTTAATCTTAATATCCCAGAATAGATGGATGTACTTTTTTCCACTTCAAAAGCACAAGTGATTTTATTTGAATCCTTTTCAAACCAAATTGCATCAATAAGTGTTATTGTTTTATAAGTGTCTTTATCAACATCTATTTCTGGAAACTTATCTACGCAGATAAAAGACAAGCTATTACCATTATGACATCTTGATTTGTCGTTTGCTGCGGCAATAACATCATAACCAATTGAATTTCCGATAGTGAGAATGCGATGTTGCATTTCAGTGTGGAGATCTTCTTCCTCCATTTCACTTACAACTTCTTTGTGCCGTTTTTTTATTTTCTTTTCTATTTTTGTTCGTTCTTCATCAGAAAGATGATCGTCACTTATCAGTAATTTCTTTTCGCCAACATCAAATAAAAGCCCTGCAAAAGCACCCAAGTCATTCGATAACTCAGACTTTAGTTCATCATTTTTCTCTATTATAATTTCTCTCATCCTGAGATAATCTGACCACGACCCGAGCTTTACTTTATCTTTGAAGAGCGTATTGAATCCATTAACAATAGCAGTATTGCATGGAGGTATGATAGTGGGATGTAAAAAATAAAGAATACTTGCAACTGCTGGACCTAATCCTTTAATTTTCCGTTGATCTAATAAGATTATTTCCTTAATTATTTGTTCTTCTTTTGTGGCATTTATGCATTTTTCCAAGAATTGGCCAAATGCAACTTTATTTTCCTCATTTTCATAAATATCAGGTATTCGTAATTTTGGCTTCCAGTAAAAGGGATGCGATGCTCCTTTAAATACTTGCTTTTGTTCCGTGATACAGTTTAAAACAAATTCTAAAGATGAACCTTTAAAATCATTCCCAAAACTTCCATTTTTAATATCCTGTATTACATCAAATACACCCCTACGGATAGTTCTAAATGCTTTTAGTCGTTCGTCATTATTTACGAACCAGCTATTATAAACCGTCTCCTCATCACTTTTATAACCATCAATTATTGATTTTAAATCTTGACTCATATCCCCACTCTTAATTATTTGTATATTTACATAACAATTTAATAAGGCGCAAATTGCGCGTTTTTCTACCGAGCTGCCGCTCGTTTTTATCCATATTGCCATGATTACCAAGTTTGTGAAAGCCGATGCAGACAATGGCTGCAAGAAAATAAAGCTATTTAATTTTAGGATGCAAACGCGCGATTGGGTCGTTTTCTTGAATATAGGGGAAAGGCTGCTATAACTGTATATTTATACATAAAAATAGAAAATCATGAAAACAAAGTCTCCTCTCTTAAATCACATCACTGAGTACATGTTGCTAAGGCAGTATTCTCCAAGGACTGTCTCTACTTATTTAAAATGGATTTCAGCATTTATTCACTTTCATGGAAAACGTCACCCTTCATCGATGGGTGATAATGAAGTTGAACAATACCTTGAACATTTGGCGTTGAATGCAAATGTGTCACCGCGCACGCAAGCCACCGCATTAAACTCGATATCGTTTCTTTACAAGCACATTATCAAGAATGAACTGTCTCTCCATTTGAATTTTGCCAGAAGTAAACGCCAACCCAAACTACCCATTGTTATGACGCAAGATGAAGTGAAGCTGCTTATGTCAAGATTGGATAAACGTTACTATCTTATTGCTGGGTTGATGTATGGCAGTGGCCTAAGGAGCATGGAAGCTGTGCAACTGCGCGTGCAAGATATCGATTTCGATTACAAGTGTTTAAGGGTCTGGAATGGTAAAGGCCAAAAACACCGAGTCGTTACTTTGGCAACGGAGCTAATTCAATTACTTAGAAATCAAATCGCGCAGGTTGATGAATATCTAAGGCTCGATATACAGAATGAGCAATACGCCGGTGTTTGGATGCCTCATGCACTTGCTAAAAAATACCCTTCAGCGAATAAATCGCTTGCTTGGCAGTTCCTGTTTCCCTCTCATAAACTTAGCGCAGACCCAGAAACTGGTGAGATAAGAAGGCATCATTTTCATCCTACTTGCGTTCGCAAAGCGGTAAAAAAAGCTGTATTGGTGTCGGGTTTGACGAAACCAATCACGCCTCATACTTTAAGGCACTCATTTGCTACCCACTTACTACAGTCTGGCGCAGATATCCGAACGGTTCAGGCCCAACTGGGACATTCTGATGTAAAAACCACTCAAATATATACTCATGTTCTTCAGCAAGGCGCTAATGGCGTAGTAAGTCCTTTGAGTCGTTTATTTTGATGGTGTATTAACACTGTTGACCGCCTTGGCACCAAAAGCACCTACTCAATTTATAGCGGATCTACCTCTGCTCATTTCAGATCAATAAAACGAAAAAACCAATGTCTGCTTACTGCACACAGCAAGCATTTAAACCCTGAGCGCATGCTGGCACAATTGGGAAGTTAAAAACCTAAACTCTGAAGGTCTGCTTAATTTGTCTATTGCCTCCTCTGCGATCATGGATATAAAAGTATGATACTTTTTTGCTCAGTATGATTGTTTTTTGTTTGGGTGATACTTTTTTGTCAATCTACACTAACAACTTACGTAGACCAGTCGCAAATCCTCTTGGGAAGATTTCTGCATTGAACTCCATGTCTTTGATTTGGCCTGCTTGTGTCGTTTGCCAGTTATGCTTTTCCATGCACTCATCCGAGATGGCATAGGACAAGGCTTTCTTCTCAGACTCCGTTAAGATGCCAGAGAGTGAAGGCAAGACTTCAACGCTCGGCTCTGCACGTGTGTCAAACTGACGGACAGGGCGTTTATCAATGGTGATATTCGCGTGCTGTTTAAGTAGGTTAACCTCTTTGCGATAGCGGTTACGTTCCGCAATAATTTGACCAAACAAAGCTCGCACCGCAGGGTCTGGAATACGCTCAAGCAGCTTATTATCCTGTGGAACAGACTTAGAGCGAGAGGTTGGCGATAACGGCTTTTTGGTGGTTGTTTTACACTTCGCCGCCCACGCTTCAATCAAGGTGCGGTAGTGCTTGTTTTTGGTTGCTCGCAATGCTTCGTAGCCAGGGCCACCTTCTGCTGCCGATACTCGTCCCATTTGGGTAATGGAGAAATCACGCTGACCTGATTCGGCATAGGCTTTCAGGATATCGTTGAGCTTATCTAAGTTCTTTTGGGTTCTCGGTACTTTGCCGTCTTTTAAGTCAGCCAAGATCACATCTATATTAATGTCCATTAGCCCTCCAATAGCGCAGGTTGGGTTAGGTTTTCTAGGTGCAGTGCTTTATCAGTGAGCGCACTAATACCTGCATTAAATAGTTTATTTTCTTCAAGGTATTCACCCGCTTCAATGTAGTTGGCGACTTTGCGGTAGCCTTCCAATTTATCATCAGGGTCAGCGATTTTTGCCATTTGACGCAACATGGCATTGGCAGCGATAAGCTGTTGCTTTTCGTCCATTTCAAGAAAAATTGGCTCAAAGCCTCTTTTCATCAGCACACGACTAAGTTGCATAGAGCGCTTTTGAATAGCAGGAGTCTTGCGAAGCTCGTCCTGTAAATCAGGATAGAATTCAGCATCATCACAAAGTAGCGAAAGGTGTAGTAATTCAGAGTCGGTTTCGATGAACTTTAAGGCGTGAGTAACGTCTTGCTCTGCACCGACTGCAATCAGTTTATCTTTGGAGTCATCATCAGTTCTGGCCTCTTCAACACGGATGATCTTGTTAATCAGTTCAAAACAAGCAATCCAGTCTTTAGTGTACTCATCGGCTTCGACTTGCTGCTTCTCATGGCGGCGTTGCAGCGCTTGCAGTTCACTATGCTTAGTGAAGGGTTTACCTTGATCTTCACAGAAGAATTGCTCGTCTTTTAGCGCTTCCAGTTCACCTTCAATTTCAACGGATAGGTTAGCGGCTTGATGCGCCTTGTAACTGAGTTGATTGAAGTGTGCATTGAGCGCAGGCAGGTAACGTGCTTCAGTAATAAACCATCGGCAACGGATACAGTTTTCAGGGCCATGTGGTACGCTAGCGTAGACTTTTGCATGAGGGTTACTCGAATCTTTAAGTAACTCGCCACCGTTCCAGCAACCACCAAGGGTGCTGACTTCATCCGATTTCACGGTATTGCCACCGACCAAACAAATGCCAGTTGATCGCTCTTCCCAACCAATCGGGTTGCGATTAACCAAGACCGCTTGAATACTGTCTTCTTTGTGATACACCATCTTGCATTGGATTTGCTCCATTGAAGCATCTTTAAGAAAGTTTTTAACCGATTGCTTGGATTTGGCTTCGAGTTGAGTTTCCGCTTCATCCATCTTTTCAGCCATCGCTGACGGAGTGATTTTGTTGTAGTAAATGGTCATTAACAAACGTGTATGGCCTGCCAACAACTTTGATATAACAGGCAATGGTAGTTGCGTATCCATCGTGTAGGCGGTAATCAGTGAGACACGCAGGCTGTGTAAAGGAAATAGAGTAGCCTTTTTTTTAAAGTCCTTAGTGCCAACTGGATAATCCAAAACTAGCTTTAGACGATTGCCGTTATCTAAGGTGTTTCCAATCTCAGCTATCTGGTTTTCTAGTTTCAATAAGAGTTGATACCAAAAAAGCGTTATACTATCGGTAGCAATTGGTTTTAACTTATCTATTCCCTTTGCACTAGCATCCCTAAACAGAAAGGAGACCTCTCCCATACTGGCTAATTGATGTTGGGATTTTTTAGAAATTGTGTGCTTTCTCTCTAGTGTTGTGCAATCAACTGGTTTGTCTATTGGGTTGTATTTTTCTTGCCAGTTCCGTAGTTTTTCTAGCCAATACAGCACTTCTCCATTTTGCCAAGGAATTATGTAACCCCGCTCCAACTCTTCTTTGTTCTGGTCAGCCGTCTTATTGGTATTGATGTATAAACCTGTTGAATATTGGCCTGTCATGGTGTCGAGAATGCGGCGGAAGACTCCCTTGCCGAAGGGGCGCTTTTCACTGCCAAGGGCAAAGTCATGTTTTGAGTTTAGAACCCATTGACCTTGGTCATAACGCCATGTATCAGCCTCTCCGCTATCCAACATACGCACCTGATAGGTGCGTAGTGGGAGATGGAGCTTCATGAAGATTACCATTGATCTGACTGGCGACCAGATTTGATGAATAGTGATTTTTTGATTTCCTTCACCTTTAATAAGGCGATTTATTTCTTTTGTTCGCCATACGCAATCAGGGTCGGATTTATCAATTAGTTCAGGCTCCACTTCAAACCAATCGCCGCTTTGTTTGCCTTGTCCAGACTGCTCCTGCGCCCATGTCCAGTGTTTGAAATGTCGATAGTTATAATCAGGCAGCAGTTTTTCATCATCTCTGAGGCTTTGTTCAATAACGCTGAGTTCAGCTTTCTCAGGCAGTGGACAAAGGATTTGGCGCAATTCCTGAATATAGCGATAAGGCAATGGAGTCCGAACCGTTTCGTCATTCGAATTTTGTCTTTTTATTTTCGACAAAGGGTTGTTGAAGGCAGGTACAAGATTCCCTTCGTCGTCCTCAACAGAACATTTTTTCTTAATAATAAAATCAACAAACTCAACAGTGTAATTGACGCCTGCCGTGATCGCTGAAGGAGAGTTCATATTTTTTTTAATAACGGACTCGAATTCTTCGTTAGAAACAATGTGTCCCTTTTGACCTTTAAAAAATAATTCGAGATCTGAGGCGTAAGGTGCATGTGCATTCAGGTAAGACTCAAAAAATCGAGTTAAAGCCCGTCGTTTATCTTCGACTCCCGATTTTTGCTCACCCATCCATTCAGACGCCAACTCTTGCCATTGTTGCCACTCAGACCCCATAGTGTTGAGCATCCATGAGAAGTTTAAATCGGTTGAGCGCCCGTCTTGCCTTTTACCTTTTACACCCATTACTTTCCTCTCAATTTTGGATGTTTGCCTGTGAAATAACCCTGTGGGTCAATATCGTCAAAGCCATGCTCAACTAGCTCTTTCCAATCAAGTGCTTTGACTTTCGATTCAGGGTTTGCCAGTTGTCGTGTTGCCTGAGTCAGTTCATCAGAGATTTCCTGTTGTCCTTTGCCTGTATAGGGAACTTGTGACTCTAATGATTTGTGGTGCATACAGCGGCGTATCACCAATGGGTTAAGTCCTGAACGCTCTAGCCGTCTACCATAGCTGTGACGATGTCCGTGAGGGTCTAACCCTTCTGCCTTATTAGGCTCTAAGCCAATGCGCTTAAGTCCATTTTCATAAATGTCATGAAAAGCGGAGAGTGTGTAAGGGTTACCTAAGGAACTGTGATGAAATGCAATGAACGCATACGGATGATGACATTCTATGCTGGCTCGATACTTTTGGTAGTTCTTCCATAATGACATAAACACTTTGCTGTAATCGGTTGGAAACCACTGAACCTGTATATAGTTATCTCGATGGTCAACCACACGATTTTTCCATCCAATGTGTGCTGTGCCTTTCATGCGGATACGAGGAATACGAGCATATTCTTCTTTTAGATAAGCTTCTCTGGTTCTAATCCCTGAGCGACTGCGCCAACCGTCAGGTGCCTTACCATCGACTTCGTTGTAAATTCGAACCACCGCTTTTTCGGGGTCATACGGATCTTCAAGAACGTCTGTCACCCATAGAGTCAGCGCCTCACTCTCACGCAATCCGCCACCGTGCATGAGCAGCAGGATTAACTTATCTCTGAGTGCGACACGCGGATCTTTTGCGCCACCGATTCCTTCTTTGAAGAAAACCTCCCAATGCTTATCAGGAAAGGCAATAGCATCGTCTTCCGTTTTGGTTAAGGGAGTACGCCCCTTAATCGTGCGAGCTTTGCGGATGGTTTTATTAACGGTTTTATCTTCGATATGACCAAGGAAGTCATTTTGGTTTTTCCGATACCAAGCAGCGTAATTCAAACGCTGTTCATGGGGTGTTGCATCACGTAATGGGTTCATTGTTGCTGCACCGTGCTTATTAGCTAGCCAGTCAGTGAATGTCGTTAATCGATGGATATGCTTATTGACGTTTTCAGTTGAGCTTGGCACCCAGTACAAGCCAGAAGGATCTAAACCATTTTCACCGATAGTGCCTGTATACAAACGTTTAGCAAACGTTTGGAAAAGCATCGTAGGATCTGAAAACAATCCCTTATTTGCCTCCATGTAATCCAAAAGTAACGAAGTGGCTTGTATAAAGGCATTCATAACGGAATTACTCACGCCATCGGCTTCCAGCTTAAGCAAGTAATCGGTAACTGAGGCAACTTCACCTTGCTCGGTGATCAAGATAGGAAGCTGACTTTTAATGCCCGTATTGTCTTCTACGATGGTTGCTTTAACTTTTACAGTTGCCAAATTGAATTTCTTTATACACTATAAACATAATATACACTTTATACCTATAATATGTTTTGTCAAATAAAAAGGCAGGAAAACCTGCCTTAATACACAATATACACCCTTTAAGTTACTCTATATAAACTTTAGTCACTGGCTTTTGAAAAACCGTTAACGTATTTTAGGACTGGACACCCAAGTCTTCTATCACTTCCGGCGGCGAAGGAACCCCATACCCGCAAGCGCTAAACCCAAAACACCCAGTGTTGCTGGTGCTGGTACAACGTTAGTGCTCAAATTACCCGCATTACCTTGTGCAATAGTAATGATGTCACCATTTACCGCTTGGAAGGTTGAAGAGAGGCTGAATGCAACGGCATCAAAGAAATCAGAAAGACCTTCTTGAGTTACTTGGTTGCTTATAATATTACCGTTAGCAATACCTTCGCCTAGAGCTGGGTCAGCAATGTCGATACCAGCAACTAGTTCACCATCTAACAAACCACCGTAGCTAAGGTTTTGAACAGTGATTTCAGGAGAGTATTCAAGCTCGCTGAATGAACCAGACATGAAAAGAGTGTCATTAATCTCATCAATGAAGCCAGCAGCGCCAGCTGTTAGGCTCAAACGGTCTGTTGATGCAAAATCACTAGGAAGAGAGCCAGTGTATTCGTCTATGATGTAAAGGCGAAAGAACGAACCATCTGGATTCAAAGTCAACGACTGCTGAAATTGACCTGTAAACGGGTTTAAAATCGAAGTTTCAATTACCGACAAACCACCAAAATTAAACGCTAGAGTACAAGATGGACATAAAAACTCGCCTGCACTACCTGAACTTAGCGTACCGAAACCCGTAAGTTGAAGGCCAACAAAATCAGTGAAATCACCAGTGAATGCTGTTCCCAGATTAACCAAGTTACCCGATTGATCTTGGAAGTACTGTAGGAAGTTAAGGGTAGTGACTACGTTACCTGTACCATTTACTACGCTTGGCTCTACTGGGTCTGGAACCGATACACCACCAGGAAGTAGGATTGGTTCGGCTGCCACTGTAAACGACATTGCTAATGTTGCTGCCACTGCTAATTTCTTAAACATGATGTTCTCCATTATTTAACCGCTATTCGGTTTCCTTTGACATTGCTAATTGTGTGCCAAATATTCAAACTACTGAAATTTATGAAATTTATTACAAAAGAGACAGTCCCCCACTTCAACTCTGTAAAAAAAATAGACACTTATTTCAGCTGACTTAACAAAGAAGATTTTCTATCGACTAAACCTTTATCGACAGATTGTATCTGGTCAAGAATTTTTCGAGCCTCCTCAACTTTATTAAGTCTGATCTTCGCCTCAGCCAGATTCAAAAGTGCACCTGCAGAGACCCTAGCCCCCATTTCGAGTCCTTTCTCAAAAGTACTCTCTAACTTTTTATATTGTTGGGTCACAAGGTATATACTGCTGGCTGTCGACAGCACATTTCCATTTGTGTATCCATGTTCTAGTTTTAAAGCATCTTGAATAAAGTTTTCTGCCTTTTGAAAACTCTCTCCCTCAAAATATAACCATGCTAAATTGTTTAAAACCACAACATCTTTTATACCGTCATCTATAAGTGCCTTGTACTGATTTATAGCTTCATTAGCATTTACTGAAATGAGCGCATCAGCATAGTAACGCTTTAGAATAGTATCTGACGGCGTCAACTCCAGTGAAGATTTAAGGTAGTCCAATGCCTCGCTTTCTTTTCCCAAAGCTCTCAGCGCCGCGAGCCTGTTGCTAAGCAATTTTGCACTTGGTGCTAACTGATACGCTTTCTCAAATAACTCTAAGGCTTTAGCAAAATTATCCTTCTGAAGTTCTAGACGAGCCATTGAATTCCAATAGCCTGATGAGGATACGAAATCCTGTTCATTAATGCCGTCTAGAAGGAGCTTTGCATTGTCCGAATTGCCTACTGCCAATTCAAAATGAGAACGAAGCAATTTTGCATCAGCACTATTAGCAAATTTTTGATGTGCTTTTCTCGAGACAGTTAGCGCGGAACCGATATTCTTTTCCAGTTCAAGAATATTACATAATTGGAGATAAGCCTCTAATGGCGCATCAAAGGAATTGATCCAATTATTTAAATCATTTTTGGCCTGACTAAAATCACCAACCCTAAGATTAATACTTGTACGTGATAGGAAGAAAAAGTCATCTTTATTTTCTTTCGCTACACGACTAAGCTCTTTCAATGCGGCTCCGTAATCACCTTTATCAATCAAAGACGATAAATAAAGTTTCCAGCCCCCGTCTCCAGGTTTGTTTTTATATAACTTTGAAAAGTATTGGATGTTGCTGTCAGTATCACCAATTTCGCGGTTTAAAACATATAGAATAGGCTCAAACCCAGATTGGTCATTGAATGACTCTATAAAGCTTTTCACCTCGTTTCTCGCATTCTCATAATCATTTTTTTGAAGGTGAAAGGCAACGGATAGAACTACTGGAACTCTATGATCAGATTTGATGGTTCTCAAAAGTTTTGCCGCTTCGAGTGATTCATCGAACTTTCCTTGTTTAAATAGCGACTGCGCTAAAACTGAAAGCAAAGCCGTATTGTTCGGTTCGCTTTTTAATCCCTCCTTAGCGACCTTCTCAGCTTGATCAAGCTCGTTACTTCTGAAGTGAGCGAAAGCTAAAAGATATGTAGCATCGGCTGGTTGAGTGTAGGTCCGTAGATTTTCCGTAAGTTGAGATTTAACAATTTCTTCATTTCCGAATTTAAGATTCCAATAAGCGCTTTCAGCACTGCTTATATCTTCGCTTTCATTAACTTTATTGAGAATATTCTCTTTCAGCTCAGCCATTAAACCGCTGTAATTGGCGCCTGAAAAAGTTTCAGCGAGAGCTTTCGTTTCATCAAATGAAAACTTTTCCACATCATAGTCAACGATGTCGATATCGTAACCAAGCTTAGCTCTTGTAAGCATTTCTATTTGTTGAATTTGTCCAGTCTTCCTATAAGAGTTTGGTAACTTCTCTAAAGCACGAAATGCCGCTTCAAATGCCCCCTCGTTAAAAGAGGCAACGGCATATACATAATTCAATCGGCTTGACTCGAGACGCTCTTTAATTGCTGCTTCAGCATGTTTCTTTGCACTACTGTAATCCCCTTTAGCTAATTCAATCTCTGCGTCCAAGAGAGAAATTACTGGGTGACTATTAACCTTTCTTTTTAAGATCGTGAGTTCTTTCGCTGCACGTTCTATTTCATTTGAAAGGATGAGGCTATTTATTAAATAAACTTCAACCTTAAAAGTTGAAGGTTTTACATATAGATATGACTCAAAGTTTTTGGAGGCTTCGCGAAAATCGTGATTTAAGAAAGCAAGCCTCCCTTTTAAAAGCAGTCCGCTTGGCTGAAGTGGGTCTTGGTTAATTTTATTGATAAGGGCATAAGCATCTTCATATTTGCCTTGCGAGGCCAATCGATAAGACTCGAATGTAGTCACCAAATCGGCGTCAGACACCTTATTTCTAACCATTATGTTTGCGTTTACAGAATCGCCTAGTTCAACATAACTTAACGCAATGTTTAGAGCAGTTTTTTCATCAACTTTATCTACAAGTGTTTCATGCAAATCTATTAAAAGTATAACCCCTTCGAAATCAAATTGACTAAATAAACTATTTATCATGCCCTCAAAAGCTTTACTACTCTCAGAGTCAAGCTCTAATGCTTTTGAATATTCTTTTTCTGCTGCGGCATAATCACCAAGTATCAAATATAGGTCAGCGACTTTGCGACGCAAATCGCTATCACTCGGCTGCATAGATATCGCACTTTTATACTCTAGAACAGCTTCTCTAAAGTCACCCTTTTCAGTTAAGGATTCTGCATCGGTAATTATTTCTTCAACAGCTTTCGGCGAACAAGCTAAAAGACCGGTTATGGTTATCCCTAAAAAACACTTCCTAAGAATATCTCTGCGCATGCCTACTGTCCTCAACCCTTAATGTATTTTTGTTTAAATGTGAAACATATTAACCATTCCCGGGCTAAATTAATATACAATCCAGTGTTTGTCGTTAAAGAAGTCGAGGACAGAGGTAGGTTGTTACAATTACCAGTCCGCGAATTAACTATTTCGGAGTCATAAATTGGAAACTACTAGTATCTTTAGTCCTTCGTCTGTTGATTGCTTAGTAGAAAAAGTGTCTAACATTTTCAATGAATCTGACCCTAGTAGCTTTTTTCTTGATAAACAATGGATAACTTCTTGGCTTAGTACTCTGGATGAACTTCCTGATATTTACATCTTCAAAAATGACGATGAAATTATTGGGTTTGCCCTCCTTTCCAGAAGAAAAGCGATAACGTTTCCACCATTTTTTGAGGGCTTTTTAAATCAAAGAGGTCAATCTCATCTTGATCAAATATGGATCGAATATAATGGGATAATATGCAGGAAGGAAAATATCTACGAATGCATTTCTGCACTATTGAAAGCTTTTTTCAAGGATAAGCGCAATCTCCGATTAACTGTTTCGATGACTACAGATTTCAAGTGTTGGCAAGAAGCGATTTCAGAAGCAGGTTATATTTCTCAGAATACCGAAGTTTTGGGCTTTAAATCTGATTTGTCACTCTGGCAAAATGAGTTCAAAAAGTTTGAATTTATTTCAAAGAACACTCATTCTCAATTGAAGCGTTCCATCAACACCATAGAGAAGAGTCTAGGAAAAATTTCTTTTTCTTTCGCTTCAAAAGATAATATTTTGAATTACTTTTTCGAGCTGGGGGAGCTTCACAAAAAACGTTGGAACGATTCTGAAGAGGGAAGCGGCTTTGATAACCAGTCTTTTGTTCAACATCATGTGAACTTTTTGACAAGTAATAGCCAGAACATTGATCTTGTCAAAGTAAGCGCTGGCAGTGAAACTCTGGGCTATGTTTACAATATAAAGTTTAATAAGACGGTATACTTTTACTGTTCAGGCCTTAACTATGACATCACTCACAAACACATAAAGCCTGGGTATACAATCCATCACGAATTAATGAAGCACTATCGAAAACTGGGCTATCGCTGGTATGACTTTTTAGGAGGTTACGCACGCTATAAGGATAGTTTGTGTAGCGTCAAATATCAGTTCAAAACACTTACCATTTATCACTCTAGCGGACAGTTCAAACTGACTCAAATTGCGAAGAAACTTATTTCTTTTTTAACACTTTAGCAGGATTCCCACCTACTATAACCCCTTCTGGCACATCATCAACAACAACCGAGCCTGCAGCGACAACGCTCCCCTCGCCAATGTTTGCCATTATCAAGGCTCCGTTACCTATCCAACAGTTCTCTCCCACAGAGACTTTGATGAAAACGCCGCCCTGATCTTTAATCGGCTTATTAGGATCAGTGAAGTTATGTTGACCTTTGCCACTCATAATGTGCACACCGCTCCCCAACAAAGTATTTTTCCCAATAGCGCATTTACCAATGTTACATTGCGGCCCTATGTACACCCCCTCGTCAATCTCAGTATCTTGTTGTGAAAACAACGTGGCAAAACCAATGAGAACGTTTGGCGCGCACGAGGTCATAACAAACCGATAAAAGCCCGAGCGCAAATAGCACCCTAGTTTACCGGGTATAAGCGATAGCAACTGGCTAAAAGAAGAAAGCAGCGAATCTTTGTTTACTGCAATAGACAGTATTAAATACAAAAGCGTGAAAGGAAGCATTACTAGTGCACAAAGGGCAAAAAAACTTTTTTTAATTATTGATTTCATATTCGTGCCATTGCTTCTTTCAACGGGCTCAGTTGTTGTTCCCAGCTATACTCGCTAACTATTGCTTGGTAGCTACGCTGTGCTTTATGTTGTGATAGTTCAAAGTTTTCAATACTTTCCACGCATGCAGCTACAAAGCTCTCTACGTCATCTACTATCCACATGCTGTCTGCGTTAGCAAACGAGATCCCTTCAGCTCCCATAGTCGTGGTTATTATCGGTAGTTTACATGCTGCCGCTTGAAGCACTTTGTTCTGCACGCCCCTTGCCAACCTAAATGGCGCAACAAACGCATGAGCTTGGTGAAAATAAGGCAATATATCATCGACAAAGCCCGTGACATCTATGCCATCGCGGCCAGAAAACGCCTTTATCTCTTCTACAGGGTTCATACCACCCACGGTAAATTTTGCATTCGGCGCTTTTTCACGAATGCGTGGCCAGCAATTTTTAACAAACCAAAGTACCGCATCTACATTTGGTTTGTAGTCCATCACGCCCGTGAACAAGAAACGCGGCGCAGTGCTTATTGTCGCCGCGCAAGGCTGCGCTTTCGCTGGATAAAACGCATCGAAGTCTAATCCGTTTCCAAGCACTGTTATCGCTTTCGTTGAGTCTACTGAGGAATTAAATAGCTGCGCCTCTTCCCTTGCAATCAAAAAGCACTCATCAAACCGTTTGTTTGTTTTAGCCTCAAGCTTTTTTATCCCCTTGCTTTCACGCTGGTATACGCGGCGCATGAAGAAGGAAGAAGAATCTGCGTATTGTGCCCACTTATCTGAATCAACGTCCATAAAGTCCATGAACAAGCGACAATGGGTATTGTTGTAATAAGGCGAATTGAAGATGTAATAGCTTAAACTCGACGCGGTTAACAGCAGCGCATCGTTACCCTCTTTTAGTTTTTCATCAATAACATGTTGAAGTGTTTTTGAGTAAAACGCCCCTACACTTATAGGCAAACCTTTCAGTAAAGCAGAAACATAACGCGTAAATTTACTGCCCAACTGGTAGGGGTTAACAGAAATACCAAGATGCTTGGCTAACGCTTCGGCATTTTTCTTATCTTCTGCTGTTTCTATGAGAGAAAAAACCTCGACTTCATAACCCCAGCGCTTCAAGAACTCAATCTGGTGGTAAGTTCTCAGTTTTTCGCCCTTGTTCGGGGGGTACGGTACTCGTTGCGACAACACGCAAACTTTCGACATTAGTGCCTTCCAAGCTAGATTTAGTGTTTTTATTTATCCTGCAACCATACTACTTCGAAGCAAATATAAGGTCAAAGTGACAAATTGATATAGTAAGACTACACAAGTGGCACTTCCATTGGCATACTAGAGTCATTATGCATATGTTCATCAAGAACATTGCTCACGGAAGAAATAAAGAAAGCAGTAATGACACAAACGGTTGGAACTATCCAGATTGCCTCTTTAGTCAAAGAGACGTGCGGACATTTTAAATTAGGATTACCCTGCCCCAAGGGAATGTGGCCCGCCGTTGCTCAATTTCGGCTTGCCGCAAACGGAATACTCCTAACTGATGCGTTTATCAAAACCTCGCAGCTATGGCCAGATGGTTCAATAAAGTGGTTGTTATGTGAAGGTTTGATTGATTTAAAGCACCATTCGGTAAGCGATGAAATAGTTCTGACGTTAGACGCGGTGGAAACCGACTCTCCATTGAAAGAGCTTGTCTCGCCTGTAAACAATAACGATGAGGCGCTTTCACTGTCACTGGGCAATGGCACAACATTCACCATCAACAAAGCCAAGCCTTTTGAGTTTGCGACCGGCAAACACTTCTCCAACTCTTTCGATATTGTTGATATTACTCCTCAATCAATAACACCTACTGCATTCTCTTATGTTCTTCACTGCAACAACAATGAATACAGCGCAGTAACTGTTGAACAACAATATGAAATAGGTCTTGGCAACAATAAAAGGCTAATCGTAGAAACAGAAGCCTCAATTTTCCTTAGCACCGGAACGGTTTGTGGTCACGTAACGTTACGAAACCCAAGCGCAGCTTTGCATCCCAATGGAAAATGGGACTTAGGTGATCCTAATAGTATCTATTTAAAAGAGTGCTGCTTAACGTTTACAGGTGACGCTCTAGAATCTTCGCTCACATTAGACGCTGAAGTCTTCAGGTCATCTGAACATGCAGAGCTTACACTTCATCAGGCTTCCAGTGGTTTCGAACACTGGCAAAGCCCAGTTCATGTAAATAGCGACAACGTTAACTCGCTTCCGTTTCGCGGTTTTAAGCTTTACCAACCAGACCGCTTATTGCTTTCGGGTGACCAAGCGAAACCGCAAATTAAGATTTCAAACAGCGGTAGCACTTTCAGTATTCATGTTGACAAGTTTTGGCAAAACTTTCCATCTTCAGCACTATTATCGGCAAACAAGGTTAGCGTAAGCTTGTTAGGCTCAAGACATAGTAAAAATACTGAACTACAACCTGGCGAACAAAAAACACGTAGCATCTCAATCGCGCCTTTTGAGGTGCAATCGTTACAGGTCGTTATTGATAGTGCTTGGTTAAAAAGTACATCTGTACTGCCATTTCTTCCTTCTAGGCCATGCAAGTTTGACTCTCTAATAAAAGCTGGTATTGAAGGCCCGTCTTCCTTCTTTCAAAAGCGTATTGATATTGACGAGTTTGGCTGGCGACATTTTGGCGAGCTGTACGCAGATCATGAAAAAGCTCTCGAACCTGACGCCCCCTTTTTCGTGTCACACTACAACAATCAATACGACCCCATATTTGGAATGTTGACTCAATGGTTGCTAACTGCAGACATAAGATGGTTTGAACTAGCCGACGATCTTGCTAAGCATGTTGCAGATATTGATGTTTATCACACCAGCGACGATAAACCTGAATATAGCGGCGGACTATTTTGGCATACTGATCACTATGTTCAGGCATATACGGCTTCTCACAGAACATATTCAAAGCACCAGCCTACTGGTGTTTATGATGATCATGCTGGAGGCGGCGGTCCTGGTGGGCAGCATTGTTATACTAATGGTCTCACTTTGCATTATTTGCTTACTGGCTACACTCCGTCTCGAGACGCCGCATTATCTATTACGCAATGGGTAACCAATTATTATGAAGGTGACGGCACGCTGTTGGGAGCGTTACTCGCTTTAAAAAATAGCGACCTTCCGGGTGTAAAAAATGTAAAAACAGGAAAGTATCCTTTAGATAGAGGAACCGGTAACTATTTGCAAGCAAGGCTAGATAGGTACGAGCTACAAGGTTGTGATAGCGACATTGAAGCCGCGTCTTATATTATAGAACATACCGTTTCCCCTAATGATGATTTCGACCAATTGCAGTTAGATAATGTTGAGGCAACCTGGTTTTATACGGTATTTTTACAAGCCCTTTGCCGATTCATATCACTTAAAGAACAGCGTTGTGAGTGTGACTCAAGCTATCGGTACGCCGTAGACTCACTTACTCACTATGCCAATTGGATGGCAGTGAACGAATACGCCTATTTGGACAAGCCCGACATTCTTGAGTTTCCGAATCAGACGTGGACTGGACAAGACTTAAGAAAACTATGTGTATTGTATTTTGCGTCTAACTATTTAACTAAAACCCAACGCACGATTGCTGAACAAAAAGCCGAGCAACTAGCAGATACAATTTATCAACGTCTTAGTGCGAGTACCGAAACGAACACTACGCGCGTTCTTTGTTTAATCATGCAAAACGGTCATTATTCTGGTTTCAAACAGGCTGCCCGCCCCCTTTTGACGGCGTCGACACAAAAAGGCCAAACCTTCACTAAGAAATCCAGTTCATTGAGTTATCTTTTGACACACATCTTTGCTTTCTCTCCCTCGAGAGAGAGAAAACAGCTAGTGAAACGATTTCCACAGCTTCAGAAGTGGTTAGGTAAGCCATGAGTATTAATACGTCTTTTATCATTCCGCATAAGGGGCGTGAAGACATGCTCATTGAAACGTTAACGAGCATTGCGGAACTAGTAACACCCAAGGAACAATACGAAGTTATCTTGGTTAGCCAAAACAAAGAAATCTCAACAGCGCTTAGCGAGTTTAAAGAAACAGTAAATTTGCGAGTTGTATATAACGACGAAAATAATACGATTTCACATTCTAGGAATCTGGGTGCCGGCTTGGCGACAGGTAAATACTTGGCATTCTTAGACGCAGATGTGTCACTTGCTTCCAATTGGCTAGACGTGATGATTGATATTCTCAATACGCGAGACAATACGGTTCTAGTTAGCGCTATGCAGGTGAACAGCCTTAACGCGCCGCCTTTAGAGAGAATAAGAACGGCGTTAAGCAATGCCGAACTTGATGTGCCTGTCAGCTTTCTACCTGGCCGTAACTTGTTTCTTCTAAAAGAAACGTTTGAGGCGGCAGGTAAGTTTCCTGAACATCTTCTTACTTGTGAAGATTATTTCTTTACTGATAAGGTTAATAAGCTAGGTGAGTTGTTTTACACCTCGCAAACCCAGTATATTCACATTGGCGAAGACAAAGCTTACGTGCCGATGTATAAAAAAGAGATATGGCGCGGCCAGTCTAATATTGCATCTTTGAAAGGGCGGCACATTCCGCTAAGAGAATGGCCAAGTTTCATCGTTCCTTTTGCATTTACAGGTGGCATTTTACTTGCGTTTCTCGCAATAATATTCTCGATATATAGTGTGGCTACGGTTATGTTTATAGGCGCTTTATTGCCTTTTGCTGCTTACACGTTGCGATTAAAAAGGCTTGTTAAGCAGCAAGTAACGTGGTGGCATTGTGCACTTTTTTATCTGCTTTATTTTCCGGCTAGAGCATTTGGAACATTAATAGGAGTACGCGGCGCTGTTAGTACCAGCTCGCATAAATAACAATGAAAGTCTTACAGTTTATTTGTTCAACCGGATTTTACGGGGCAGAAAGATGGGTGTTAGCGTTATCAAAGCATTTACCAGAAAGTGTCTCGAGTGAGCTTGTTGTTACCTTAGAACCAGGTACTGAAGAGCTAGAGCTTGTCAAGCAGTTCAAAGCAATAGGAAAGACTCACCAGATCCCTATGCAGGGCCGTTTTGACTTACGTGCCGTTTCAAAACTCGCGGATTTAATTCAAGAGCAAGATATCGACATTATCCACACTCATGGCTATAAGTCAGATATCTTAGGGGTGATGGCTGCAAGAAAAGCAGGGATTCCGTGTGTTGTCACACCTCATGGATTTGAAAATGCTGCAGACTTGAAGCTTCGCTTCTTCATTTGGTTAGGGTGTCAGTCGATGCGATTTGCCGATAAAGTTGTCCCACTCTCTAAGCAACTAATGAGTGATGTGGAGAAGTTTAATATATCGCCTGACAAGCTTGAGTATATCCAAAATGGCGTTGACTTGTCTGAAGTAGAAGCCGTTAGACAAACGAAAACAGACAAGCCAAAAGAAAAGAAGACCATTGGCTTTGTGGGCCAAATGATCAGCAGGAAAAATATAAAAGCCATTTTAGACTGCTTCGAGTCTTTATATAAAAAGCGACAAGATATTGAATTGGTACTATTGGGTGACGGCGAGGATCGCCCTAGCCTAGAGGCGTATTCAAAAACACTTGCTAGTGCCAACGACATTCATTTTTTAGGCTTTAGGAACGACAGATTACAACTACTGCGCGACTTTGACTTATTCGTGATGACATCAACGCTTGAGGGCATTCCTCGCTGCTTAATGGAAGCATGCGCCATGGAAATCCCGGTGTCTGCTTATGATATTGCGGGTATCGACCAGCTAATAACTCACAACGAGTCTGGTTTATTGGCCCCTCTTCACGACAGCAAGCAGCTTGAGGAAGATTGGGAGAAGCTGCTAGATGACAAGGCGCTCGCCTCTTCATTAGCTCAAAACTCAAAGTTGTTTGTAGAAGCCCATTTCTCTGCCAAGAGAATGGCTGATGAATACCTTGAATTATTCAAAGGCATCCTGAAAGAGAGTGTAAATGCATAAACAGGACGTGTTATTTGTTTTAACTATTGATACTGAAGAAGAATGGCAGTGGGATGAAGAGTTCCCTCAGCATAATTGTTCAGTTGAAAACGTTGCAAAGCTCCCTGCATTTCAAACTTTCTGTAAAAACCTGGGTATTCGTCCTACCTATTTTGTCGATTACGCCGTAGCAAGCAATAATGTTGGTAGTCAAACACTTCGAACATTTGCTAAATCTAACAGCGCGGAGATTGGAGCACATTTACACCCTTGGTGTAACCCTCCCTATTTCGGTAAGACAACTGAGGCCGAGTCTCACGTTATTAATTTGCCTTTAGAGCAAGTCGAACAAAAACTCGATGCACTAAACGCGCTTTTATACGACAAAATAGGCGTTCGTCCACAATCTTTTAGAAGCGGTCGATGGGGCGTGAGCGCTAAAATGCTTAGATTACTTGCATCAAAAGGCTATGTGGTAGATTCCAGCGTTTATCCTTTTTACAAGAACGACTATTTCAGTTGCCTTGGCGCTCCAGAGTCACCTTATTGGCCATCATTTGACAATGCATTGGCGCCTGGAGAACAGCGTCAACTACTTGAGATTCCGGTAACTGCTGGGTTTAACATTCAAAACTTCTCGCTCGGTGAACGTATTCATAATCGTCTATCCAAACCGCCTTTTAATTGGTTTAAATCTGTCGGTTTGCTTTGGCACAGTAAACTTTTAAGAAAGATTTATCTGAGTCCTGAGCTTACCGAAACCGAAGACATGCTTGCGTTAGTCGACCAAAGCATTCAGAAAAGACAACCCGTTATTCATATGTATTTACACAGCTCTAGTCTAATCGACGGAGCAACGGGGCTTTTAGATGGGCCAAATGCATTTGAAACAATATGTCAGCGCATTGAGGTTGTAACTCAACACTTAGCGAAAAATGCCAATGTTAAATTTTGCACTATCTCAGAAGCCAAGGTGCACTTAAGTAACCGCAGCGCTTCAAACGGTGTTGTTAAAGGTGACCAAAATTAATGACGGCACATCAAAATACAACGTTACGAATAGCGTCAGCCAGCGACAAACCTTTGTGGGATGCCTATGTATCACAACACAAAAATGCTTCCGCTTATCACAAGTTTGCGTGGCTTGAAGCGGTAAGGGCCGCTTACGGTCATTCAATGCTTGGCGTTATTGCCACATGTGCTAATACGGGGCAAGTTGTTGGTGTTTTCCCTGCTGTTTTAATGAATATACCTTTACTGGGCAAGCAAATATGTTCCTTACCTTATTGCGATGTAGGCTATGGCTTAGCCGACAACGACAAGGTGTTAAATGACATGCATGCGCTTCTTGCTGCGCAGATGCGAAACGTAACAGGAAAAAAATTAGAAATTAGAGGTATAGAACAATCACCTTTAGACAAAACTCAGTTTGAGAACAAAAAAGTACGTATGCTTTTGCCTCTGCCCGAGTCAAGTGAAATACTGTTATCAAGTTTCAAATCTAAATTACGCAGCCAAATAAGGAAGGCGGAAAAAAATGGGCTTACCTTTGAGTTAGGCACTTCGAACGTCCTGATAAGTGATTTCTACAACGTATATGCTCAAAACATGAGAGATCTCGGCTCTCCTGTTCATGCCGAAAAATGGTTCAAGGCAATTATAAAAAGTTACGGCCAAAGTAGTTTAATTAGCGTGGTTTATCACGATGGCCAGCCTATTGGTGGTGGCGTTATCATAAAATCGGGTGACAACGCTTCTATTCCATGGGCCTCAACACTTCGTGACTTCAATCGTCTTGCTCCTAATATGTTGCTGTATTGGTCTTTGCTTTCCCATTGCGCCGACAATGGCGTGAAAGTTTTTGACTTTGGACGCTCAACCTTTGAAGAAGGTACATATAAGTTTAAAAAACAATGGGGCGCAGAGCCTCAACTGCTTAATTGGCAGAGTTTTGATAAGAATAATGAGCCGATAGACGCTAAAAGCGACGCTGAGTCAGGCTCAAGCAAGGTAAGAGAAATAGCCGAAAAAATTTGGCGTGAACTTCCCTTAAAATTTACCATTGTAACTGGGTCAATTCTTCGACCTTATATCAGTTTGTAGGGATAACCATTCATGTGTGGCATTGCAGGATTTAGCCTTTTTAATTTCAACGAAGGCGGTGAAACTTCATTAGAGGCTATGCACAAGGCTATTCATCACAGAGGCCCAGATGCCAGCGGCACGTATATCGATGAACATATCGGCCTTTGTCATAGGCGGCTGAGTATTCTTGATCTTTCAGAAGCAGGTAATCAGCCCATGTACTCGAAAGAGGGTGACTTGGTTATTGTTTTTAATGGCGAGATCTACAACTTCCTTGAATTGCGAGCCGAGCTTGAAAACGACGGTGTTACATTTAAAAGCCATACAGACACCGAAGTTATTTTAGAGCTATACGCACGCGAGGGAACCGAGTGTATAGATAAACTAAACGGAATGTTTGCCTTTGCTCTGTGGGACAAAAACAAGCAAGAACTGTTTATTGCACGAGATCGATTGGGTAAAAAACCCCTTTACTATTTTAATGATAATGGTCGATTTGCATTTGGCTCTGAGATTAAAGCTATATTGGCGTTGGAGAACATTCCAAGGGAAATTCGCTTAGATGCCGTTTATGACTTCTTTGCGTATCAATACGTTCCCGACCCAAAGAGTATTTTTAAGCACATTCACAAGTTACCACCTGCCCATTATTTAATTCTTAATAAAGACGGTTTCAGCATTCATGAATATTGGGATTTGAGCTTTAAAAAGACCACAAGTGCCAGTGAAGATGCCAATAAAGCGCAGTTAAAGACCTTACTTGAAAAAGTAACCAAACAAAGAATGATCAGTGATGTTCCGCTTGGCGCTTTCTTAAGTGGAGGTGTGGATAGCTCGGGTGTTGTCGCTATGATGGCGCAAGCCAGCGAAACTCCAGTAAAAACCTGTACCATCGGATTTGATGATAAAGCATTTAACGAAGCGGATTTCGCTCGTGAAATAGCTGAAAAATACGAAACAGAGCACCATGAATTTACTGTTCACCAAAACGTAAGCGACAGATTAGAACATATCGTCAGCTTTTTTGACGAGCCTTTTGCTGACCCTTCACTTGTGCCGACCTTCTTCGTTTCGGAACTGGCAAGAAAGGCTGTAACCGTTGCCCTCGCGGGAGACGGCGGCGATGAGATATTCGCCGGCTACGAAAAGTACTCGATAGACGATGTCGAAAACAAACTAAGAAACAAGTTTCCCGAAGCGGTCCGCAAGTCTGTTTTTCCACATTTAGCCAAGTTAGCTGGGAAAGTGCCAGGCACGGTTGGAAAAAAAGCCAAATCATTGCTTACAAGCTTATCTCACGAGCCAGCGATGGGCTTTTATATAACTAACAGTATGATGACCGACGAAATGTGGCAAAGCTTAGTTAAGCCTGAAGTTGCACAGCAGCTCGCCGATTACCACCCTAGTCAATATACCTTAGACATGTATAACAAAGCCGACGGTCCGGACCATTTAAGCAAAATTCTTTACACTGATATTAAGACCTACATGACAGGCGATATCCTTGTGAAAGTTGATCGCATGAGTATGGCAAATTCGTTAGAGGTACGAGCGCCTATTCTGGATTACCAAGTTGCAGAGTTCGCCGCTACCCTGCCCTCTTCACAAAAATATAGAGACGGTGAGAAGAAGTATTTACTTAAAGAAGTTTTTAAGCCCTTAATCCCCGATTCACTGTTGTATAGAAAGAAAATGGGCTTCAGCACGCCGCTGGATGAGTGGTTTAGAGGTGAATTGAAATCACTGTCTGAATCTCAAATCATTGATTCACAGCGTGGGCTTAAGGACTTATTCGAGAGTTGTGTTATAAACAAACTTTGGGAAGAACATCAAACGCGCAAAGCTGACCATGGCATAGTACTGTGGAGTATGTTGATGTATCAAATGTGGTTTGAAAAATATGGAGCGTAATTTTTCATTGGATTGCTTTAGAGCTCTCGCCATTATGTTGGTATTTACCGCACACAGCATTTTAGCTTTTGGTGCACCTGCCATTTTGGCGCCTTTGCAATTCGGAGGAACTGGGGTTGATTTGTTCTTTGTGCTTTCTGGGTGGCTTATAGGCAATCAGTTACTTATAGAAAAAAGAAAGTTTGGAAATATCGAAGTGCCTCGATTTTGGATACGGCGATGGATGAGAACCGTACCCGCATACTATGCAGTATTAACGGCAACACTGCTTCAGTTATACTTAACGAAAGACAATTTTTCTTTTCCTTGGAGCCACCTTTTCTTTTTACAGAATTATACTGGCGATTTAAGTATCTTTTATGTTAGCTGGTCACTCTCTGTTGAAGAACAGTTTTACCTGTTAATAGCACCTCTATTTGTTGTAACTTTAACACTTTCACATAAAAACCAAATATTAGTGTTAATCACATTATTAATTTGCCCTTCGCTCTTTAGGTATTTTGAACTGTATAACTCACTCAGTGAAACCCATGTCAGGCTCGACTGTTGTGCCATGGGTGTACTTCTTGCTTATATTAAACATTATAAGAAGGTTGTTTGGGATTTTTTGCAGGCCAAGATCGTGTTTCTGTTTATTTCATCCGTTATTTTGTATTTTTTCTTTTACTTAGCTAGATATAATTTAGGATGGGGAGTAAGCGACCCCAGCAAATTGATACTGGCGTTTATATTCGGAATTTGGATTGTTTGGGGCGACCAAACAAACTTTTCACAGAAAAGCTTGTTCTCAAATATTATCATGCATATATCAACCCGCTCTTACGCTATGTATTTATTGCATGTTGATGCACTTGCATTGATTAAGAGATTAAGTATCGTAGACAATTTATTCGCTTTTTATGCTTTGGCATTAACGTTAACTTTACTTCTCTCTGAGTTCCTCTATAGATTTATAGAACTTCCATTTATGAATTCGCGCAATAAATTCGCCTTTTCTAAATCTCGCAGGAATAGTACCAGCCATCGGATTTTTTAAAAATATGATCAAAGTTCTACATCTCACCTACGACATGCGCATTGGTGGCACCGAAATGGTTATCAAAAACATTATCGAGGGTAACGTTGACACTAATATTGAGATGTCAATTTATTGCATAGAATCCCCTTTGGGGCCATGGGGGAAGGACCTCAAGAGATCAGGTGTATCCGTTACTAATACGGAGAGAAAGCCAGGCTTTGACATAAGATTAATTAAAGTGATTAGAGAACATATTCAGAAAAACAAGATAGACATTTTACACTGCCATCAGTATACCCCCTGGGTTTATGGGGCGTTTGCGGCAATGTTTACGAACGTCGAGGTTATTTTCACTGAACATGGCCGTTTTTATCCTGAGGTAGAAAACTGGAAGCGTAGGTTAGTGAACCCGCTCCTCGTGTACTTGACTTCTCAAGTGACGGCAATCTCCAATGCAACGAAGGAAGCACTATGTAAATATGAACACATTTCCAATGACAAGATTAAAGTTATTTACAACGGAATTGAGCCTTTGAAATCTAATAACAAGAGAATTGCTGAATTAAGGCGTGATTTAGCGATCCGAGAAAATACTATCATTTTCGGTACTATTGCTAGGTTAGACCCCATAAAAAATCAAGTCCTTATGTTAAGAGCTTACTCGAAACTATTTAAAGAGTTTAAAAATACACGACTTTTAATTGTTGGCGACGGTGAAGAGATGACTTCATTGAAAAATTTAGCAACAAGTCTGTCTATTGAAAATAATGTCATCTTTACGGGATATATTTCTAACCCTATCTACCACATAGGACTCATTGACATATTTCTTCTTTCATCTCTATCTGAGGGAACTTCTATGACTTTGCTGGAGGCAATGTCGCTGTCAAAGCCGTGCATAGTTACTGACGCTGGTGGTAATAGTGAAATAATCCATAATGACAATAATGGTTTTGTTGTAGAAAACAATAACGAAAATGACTTCTACGTTGCTATGAAAACACTATTAGCCAACCCTGAATTGAGAGAAAGAATGGGTAAATCTGGAAAACGTGTTTTTGACCAAATGTTTCATCAGAAGTTAATGTCGAATGAATATAGCGAATTATATCGCTCATAGTAACATCCCAGTGAACTGGTAAAGTACCTTCCATTAGACAAAAAGAAAAACGAAAAATGAATCAAAAGTACGAACAGTTATTTGTTATTGGTTGTCCACGTTCAGGCACAACTTTTTTATCAAAACTATTATCAAACACGCGTTTTGGAAAGCCATATGAAACACACTTTATACCCCAAATTTTAGATGAGTTTGACAATAATATTGTACTTTCGAGTGCAGAGTTTAAGCGAGCGTTTAAGAAAATAATTGAAGAACGGTCTATGCGCCAATATGCTGTAAATGTCGAAGCCGACAAAGTTTACAACGACATTGAAAAAGCAACTCTTTACAATTTAATCAATCACTTAGCATTGCAAGCAACAGCCAATCACAAATCTGCATGGGGCGATAAAACGCCATGGTATGCAACAAAAATACAGCAACTATCTGACTTTTTTCCTAAAGCTAAATTTATCTATATTAAACGTGACCCCAGAGCTGTTACAGCTTCTTTACTCAAAAAGGATTGGGCACCTAAAAATGCATACTGCTGCGCAAAGCTTTGGGTGGACCACAATAGTATCCCTTCAGAATTAAGCAGAGCACTGAAGTCAGAAAATAGGTTACATGAGGTAAGATATGAAGATATTGTGAAAGACCCAGTTTCATGCCTACTTGACATTTATTCATTTATAGGTGAACCAAAGTACCAGATTGAACCAGAATCAATAGAGCAGTTAACAAAGAACGACAACAATGACAAATGGAAAACTCAGCTAAGCAAAGGTGATTTGGACGCCATTGAGAATGTTTGTTGGGAGAAAATGGCTTTGTTTCAATACCAATGCATTAATCATAATTTTCCGAAAATATCATTTATTAAAGCATCTTATTTTAAGCTTCAAAACGCTATATTGCGATTTATCTATCTGGTAAAACTGAATACTTTTCATGCATTTTTAATAAAGACCGGAAGAAAAGAGCCTTTTGATGAATAACCCTTACTTTGCGTTTTATAATGTTGGTAAAAACTCGGTTTGTCGTTTTCTCACCATCCCCCCTAGAAGCAAAGGCGCATATTACAGTTGCGTACAGAGTGGAACTCATGTCTTGTTATACTTATTCTAAAATGTAGGCTGGATAAAAAAGTGGGCATTTTATCGATTTTGTTTTTAGTAATGGCCGTAATGGCTGTTGTAGCAATATTGGCATCACATACTTACGCTGGCATTTATGCCTACTTGTTCCTTTATTTGTCTAACCCAGCTAATAACTGGTGGGCGTGGGGGATACCATCAATAAGCTACTCCTTTTACTTTTCTACACTTACGCTACTATTTACATTTGTGTATACAAAGCGATTGACATTTAATAATTATCGATTCTTCCCCGAATACAAGCTCTTTATTTTATTAGCACTTCTTTATGTAATCGCGACATATTACGCTGTAGGCAGGCAGACACATATTTTTCACCTTGAGCACTACCTAAAACTCATTATTATATTTTTTCTAACCGTATTGATATTAAGTGATTGGAGCAAAATAAAAGGCTTGATGATCACGTACGCCCTAGGGGCGATGTTCATTGGTCTTGAAGCACAAAACAGAGGTCGCGATATACATGGTCGTGTTGAAGGAATCGGGCCGCTTGATTTACCTGATTCTAACGGCGCAAGCGCGGTAATTGTCCCGGCAATAATTTTCTGTGCATTTCTTGTTTGGCGGTCAACTTGGAAGTGGAAGTTTATATATGGTGCAGCACTCGTTTTGATTTTAAATGGCCTTGTTTTAATAAACAGCCGCGGCGCTTTCGTAGGCACAGCTTTTGGCTGTTGCTATATGATGTACTTTCTAATTAAATCCGACTTAAAATTTAAGTTTCAAAAATCTTATATTGCAATTGCCATTGTGAGTATCCCTATTGTAGCGACAGTCTTGGTTGATGATGCATTTATCAGCCGCATGCAAACAATATCTGAAACAAAGATAGATGACTATCAGACTAGTGGAGCGAGTAGAATTAATTATTGGTTTGCCACTTTTGATTTATTAGAAAATTACCCTTTCGGGGCTGGAATCTATGGTTATCAATTACTCAGCCCAACGCTCCTGTCTGAGGAACTAATCAATGCTAGTGCCAGAAAAAATTCCTTTCGAGCAGTACACTCTTCATGGTTCCAAGTTGCCTCAGAAATTGGTTGGTTTGGAGTTGCAGTATTTATTGTTATTATTTTCAAAGCCATGAAAAAGCTAAAGGATTGCAGGCGTACATTGAATGACAGAAAAGATACAAATGGTTATTATTACGTTGTTTGCATAGAGTCTGCACTTGTAAGTTATTTGGTAGTTATTTCTTTTATTGACGGTGGTAGAACAGTTCCACTCTATCTGCTATTAGCACTTGCGTTTTGTGCGCATGCAATCACTCATAGACACGAAGAAAAAAAATGAAGACAGATACTTTTATGAAAGTTTTGATAGATGTTGGCAATTTCGATGAGAAGATTGGGGCATCTAACGATGTTGTGGATATTATTCGTTATAGCCCTAGTAATATTCAATATTACATTACAGGAAATTACAATAGAAAAACATTCGATAAGATTTGTTCAAAAAACGTTATTCACACCGAATTAAAGCCTATTTTTCGAGATAAAAAACAACTATTTTCTTTTTCCTTCAGCCTGGTAGCGTGGTCTTTTTATCTCCGAAAGGAAAGAATTGATGCTGTACATATTAATTATTGCGGCTGGATAAACTCTCTCATTTTAGCCGCTAAAGCTACCAGAACCCTTCTTATAAGCAGAGCAGGTTATTCAGAGGTTGAGAGCCAACCAACAATTAAATTCTTTGACTACTTTGTCGCCAACAGCAAAGCCCAAGCGTCTCATTTACTCCGCAGCAAATATAAGAGCAGGGTAAAAATACTTGGGGACTTGATCAATGTGGAGCGTCTAATTGAATCAAAACAACCAAAACATAACGAAGAAAAAATACAACTGCTATATGTTGGTCAAATTAATGAGCGTAAAGGAGTACATCGACTACTTGAAGCCATCACTATGCTTCCAGACCAACTGCGAAATAAAATCACATGCCAGATTGTAGGTGGCGACTGGAATGAACCTAGCACCTACATGTTAACACTTAAGAATACTTTTGAAGGAGAGAATATCCACTTCCTCGCGCACCAAAGTAACATTGCTCCATTTATACGAGCGACGGACATCATGATAGTACCGTCATTATCTGAGGCTAGGCCCAGAGTCATTCTTGAAGCTTTGTACTTTGGTACTTTTATCATTGCAAGTAAGGTTGGTGGTATTCCTAGCATCATTAATGACGGCGAAAACGGTATTTTGGTGCAACCTGACAACGCAAAAGAATTGTGTTTAGCCTTAACTAAATATATAGACGCTACCGAAGATAGGAAAGAAATCGGTAAAAATGCGAAACTCTATTTTGAAAAGAATTTAGACCCTAAAGCGACGGTCCTTCGGTACATAGACGTCTATAAGAACTATAACAATTAATGTTGAGTATCTTCATGTTAGTAAAGAAAACGAAATTATGCTTTTGTTGAATTTAGAAAACCTGGATAAGTATGCTTTGGCCACTATAAGCATGAAGCATAAACACATTGTCGTAAAACTTGTAATGTCACTTATGAGAAGGATAGTAATAGCATATGCAAGACGATTAGCAGAGCGAAAAAGTAAAAATAAAACAATGGTACTCTGTGTTTATCCTGACCTATCAAAACCCACATTCGTGGCTGAGTACAATTCTCAGGCATATCACTACTTAACAAATAAGATGTTGCCTGACGCATCAGACGGGTTGAGGCGCGCCATTATGAGGCTAACCTCAATTCACCCTAGTATAGATACCTTTGTCGTAGTAGACAAAGAAAAATATACATGCGAAAAAAACCAATATTTTCAAACACTTTTCACTCTAACCGAGTTGAAAGAGTTAAGCATGTTGGAAATTAAAACAAGCAACCCGCTTGCATTTTCGTTTACGGAGACCGCAGTTCCACGCTACGTTGTGAGGCTTGGTGATAAAAATGACATAAGGCTACATCAAAGAAAAATAGAACTCTACAAACGTGGTTTGACGTGTATTCCCGAACCTGTAGCGACATTTTCGGGGACAGATCACTCATTGATTTACGAACGTGCTTTACGAGGCGAAAGCTGGTTTACAGTTTTGGAAAAAATAGATTTACAAACTGTTAGAACACTTTCGATTTTAGGACTTTTAAATTTCAACAACCAAATAAAAACGGTATGTGAACCGAGCACTATAAATATGAGAGCGGTTGCAATGAATGTTGCCAAAAGTGTTACCTCCCGTAATGTAGAATTACTCACTGAAACAAACCAAAGGCTCTTGACAACAAAACTTTTAGACTCTGTCGAAACCCTTAGCGAGGCAGATGTTAATGTTTATCCTACCCATGGCGACTTTTGCGTCAACAACCTGATTTTTGATGGTAATTCGGTAAGAGTAGTGGATTTAGAAGACTTTGATAAATTTAAATTTCCTTATTTCGATGAAGTAGCACTCGCAGTTTCGCTTGCACTATTATCAGCCGAGCACAAGTCAGCTTCTTTTACTCTACAAGGTGTGAAAGACGAGTTTGATAACATTATTGACGTTTGTTCGAAAGAGGATATGAAACAATTAAGTTTTGACGCGCTACTTAGTTATTTTATATTAACACGATTCGACCAATGGGGCGATAACGCCGCTAGAAAACCTTATCTGGAGTGTTTGGTCGAGCTTATCCGGTAGATGTTAAATTTGCGGAAATTGACATGTTTAATCTAAAATCCCAAGCAATTATTATACTTATCTCTTGTTCGTTAGATTTGTTTGCAAAGGAGTTACCCAAAAAAACGTTGGACATAGGACAACAGGTAACATTTGAATTAGTTGGCGGCTATAGACTATTGGCAGGTCAAATCGGCACTTCTCGAGTCGCCTATTCGGCCGGTCCCATTGCGATAAGTAAAAACGATAAGCAACTTTATATAGCCGGTCATAGTAAGCAATTCAGTGTCGCTTCTTTTTACCTCCCTGATTTAATATTTTTTGAAAACACCGACGATTTTCCTATCGCAAAACCGTTTTCGCCATTTGTAAAAATAGCCCCAGAACGTAATTTATCTAGAACGGCTGACCGAATTACTGGGCTCGAGGTTTTAGGTAGCGAACTATTAGTTACTACCGATGAGTATTATGATGCAAACAAAGACAATTTAGAGCACCTTGTAGTTTTTGCTAACCGCTTCAATCTACAGAAAAGTAAACAATCTGGCTTTTTTACATTACAAGGGAAAAGTCATGCTGCCGGCTGGATGGCAGAAGTTCCTCCCCCATTATCAACTGAAATAAATGCACTATATTTAGCAGGTTCAGCAAGTAACTTACCTATTAACGGCAGGCTCAGCATTGGGCCAACGCTCTTTACTTGGTTCCCCTACTATCTTTCAAATCACTCTAGCTCTACAGCCATATCAACAACTCCAATAATTGACTACTCTACAACTTCACCATTGCATAAAGACTCTTACAACCGAACCGGAAAAAACAAGATTTGGACAGAGTTGTCAGAGGCGGTCTACGGTTTTTTTTTACCGAAACAAGATCACTATTTAGTTCTAGGGTCTAGTGGTGGTCATAATTCAAATATGGGTTACAAAATAAAACAATCTGATGGTAGAGTTTGCCCTGGCCCTTGTGCTTACGAACCTTCCGATTATTACAATTTCTATTGGCTGTACGAGACTAAAGAAATCATACAAGCTTTGCGAACAAGCAAAGACCCAAGTAAACTTCGACCTTTTAGATATGGTAAACTCGAAATCTACGATAACAAGAATAAAATTATCGGCGCTGATTTCAACCAAAACAGCGGTAAACTTTACCTACTTATTGACAAGTTAGATAATACGCAGACAGATTTCGAAAGTTTGCCTGTCCTCTTCGTATATCAACTCAAAAATGTAGAACTTTAGAACAATTTTTTTCACTCAAATAGATTTGTATTGAAAACCTTTACAATTTCGCCGGCTTAGAAAAGACCTTTCATATGAGTATTAGAAACGCTATTAAAATATCCTTGCTGGTGGAAATAATGTCTAAACTTATTTCGTTCAGTACCATACTCATAATAGCGAGAATACTGACTCCCGAAGAGATTGGCGTTTTCGCTATAGTTAGTTCACTCACTTTCATTGCAGTCGATTTACGTTTTTTCGGTACAGGTAATTACATTGTAAAGGAAAAAGAAGTAACCGTTGAAAAACAACGAAGCGCGCTGGGTGTAGGACTAGGGATATCTTACATTTTAGGTGGAGCGCTATATTTATCAGCCTCATCAATAGCCTCTTTTTTTGATTACTCAGCTATGGACACCCTCTTTGAGCTTATGGCAATAAGCTTCTTTGTCGCTCCATTTTATATTAACCCACATTCAATGATGATCAAAACGTTTGCTTTCAAAAAATTAGGCATAATCAACTGTTTGTCCCAAGCTGTATCTGCAACAGTTACAATCACTCTAATTCATTTGGGATATAGCTATTATAGTTTAGCAATGACAATGACGGTAACAATCCTTTGTCAAATTTGCCTTTCTTTAGTACTGGTACCCCAGTACACAATCTTTATTCCATCTTTCAAGAATACAAAAAGCATTCTGAGTTTCGGCGGATTTAACTCTACAGCAGCTATTCTTAATCGCTTATCGTTTTTATCCCCTGATTTAATTATTGGTAAACTAGGAGTTGCACGAGATGTGGCAATGTTTTCACGGGGACTGGGCTTTATGGACTTTCTTTCTCAGGTTCTAACTATGGGGTTTCGTCCTATAGCCCTCCCCTACCTATCAGAAAGTATCAACAGCGGGCAAGATATTAATAATGCCTATCTTAGAGCAACGAACTTGCTTGGCTCGATCTGTTGGCCAATCATAATGGTTGCTGCTGTATCAGGTTACCCAATTATCCTTTTTCTTTTTGGTCCTCAATGGGGAGAAAGCGTGCCTCTTGTTGCATTTTTGGGAGTTTGGATGACATTTAAGCTGGTTCACATACTCGCGCCTGCTTTGTTTATGGCAGCAAACAAACCTAATCTTTTGTTCCTTCAAAGTTTTGTCGTTTTTCTAATTACAGCTTTTGGAATATTAATTTCATATCGATTTGGGTTGGTGAATGTTGCAAAGTCCATGGCCATCGCTGGAGTGCTCGAATTTGCCTTTGTTAGTTTTGTTTTACACAAATATTTTGAACTCGGCTTTTTAAAACTTTTGCGCTCACTAGCTACCAATGTCTTACTAACATTCACTTGTCTTATAGCTACTTATTTGATTGACTATATAATAGTTTTCTCAGAAACTCCGCCTTTACACAGTATTATCATAATAGCTTCTATAAACATCCCACTATGGTTCGTGGTTACAAAATGTCTTAGATTGGAGATTTACAATGAGGTAAGTCGCGCCTTTAGGGATTTAGCAACTTTCAAGTCAAATAAATCTGCGAGTGAATAAATACATATGAAGACTAACGTTGATATACTTTTAGTGACTCACGCAAAAGCCTTTGGAGGCGCAGAACGACACACACTCCAGCTTTTAGCTAAACTTTCAGAATCCAATATAAAATTTGGCTTTCTTTACTGTGGTGATGGATTAGATTCAAAAATCCCCCACTACATACCATCAGCATGTTTACACAAGGTTAACGCAAAGGTTAAAAACTGCAACGCTAAAGACTTTTCAACTTGGTATGCAAAAATAGGGAAATTCAAAGCAAGAGCAATTGTTATCATTAAACCATCCTACTTTGCTTTCGATGCTCTCTTTATCTTGCTTACAAAAGCGATTGGTTCATTCGTGATAACAATAGAACATTCATTACCAATAAAGCGTCCTACTTTGGAATATTTTGGAATTTTTCCTAAGGTAGGTTTATGGCGAATCAAAGATGAAGCAACGCGCTTAATTCACTCTATAGCAACTGATAAGACGATTTCAGTTTCTGAGATTGGTAAAAAGCAATTAATAACACATACATACCTTAAGCGAAAAGACATTGCTGTATGTGAAAATGGGATTTGCTTTGAGGAATGGCAATATGATGAAGAACAGGCAACCCACTTTTATTTACGACATAATATAGATAAGAGGGCATACGTATTCGGTTGCATCGGTCACTTATTCCCTATCAAAGCCTTTGACTTAGCGATAGATGCATTCAGTCTTTTAAAGCAAGAGTATAGGGATAGGTGTTATCTTTGCATCGTCGGCTCTGGTCCTGAACATAGCAGATTGAATAAGCTTATCCAGAAGAATAATCTAACCAACGTATTACTTATTGACCATCAGACTGAGATGCTTCCGGTTTACTCTGCTATTGACACAATGTTGATCACTAGCAAATCTGAGTCAGCGCCACTAACACTATTAGAGGGCATAGCGTGTGGTTGCAATATAATCGCAAGTGATACGGGAAACTGCGAGAAAGTCCTAAACACTTTAGGTGCGGGTACGATAGTTAAGTCGCGAGCCCCAGACGACTGGACGATTGCTATTGAAAAATCACTTGACAAATCAATAATGGCTGAGGGTAGAAGACAACCTGTAAATGCGATATTCAGAAAAAAATACAGCCTTGCACATACTATTGATAGATTTATCTCTTGTATCTCTCACACAAATGGTTAAAAACCAATCAAAATATAGCTCTAAATAATGCCAATTCTAAAGTTAAATTTACTCACAAGATCGAACGAATGATATGACATCAATCTCTGCGCAGCTTAATTGCGTAGCAAGTTTAATAACTACTAATATAAACTATATATTAGCTAGAGTTATTAATAATCGTCGTATTTTTGAATTCCAGTAAGAGCTTACTAAATGAAGAGTTTTCTATTAAAAATAAGTCTGTGCGTTTTTACTTCCCCTCTTTGCTTTAATCTTCTAGCTTACGAATTAGTAGTTTCAGATACAAAAGAACTGAAAGCCGCAATAAAATTAGCAAATAGCAATACTACTGAGGAATCAATTACTATTGTGTTAGAAAGTGGCCAATATAAATATGCCAACAATCTATTGCTAACTAGACCAGGAATAACATTGCGCTCTCGCACGAGCGACCCCAGCCAAGTTGTTCTCTCTGGAAATGGTATGCTAAAGAGTAATACCGTGGAATTAATATTTGATGTCCAAGCGAGCAATATCAACATAATAGGGCTCACACTCAAAGACGTTTCACATCACCTGATACAAGTTCGTGCAGAGAAAGCTGTTCGCTTTTTTAGGTTAGAAAACTGTATTCTTCAGGATTCTTACCAACAGTTACTTAAAGTATCGGGCAACAACAATGATAAATTCTCCGACTTTGGAACGATTAGGAACAATCGCTTTAAATACACCGCAGGTGTTGGACCCAACTACTACATTGGAGGCATAGACGCACACAAATCACGAAATTGGGAAGTATCGCACAATATATTTTTAAATATTGCTAGCCCTGCTAAAAAGGTAGCTGAACATGCTATTCATTTCTGGCGGAAGTCATCTGATATTGCAGTCACACATAACACTATTATCAATTCCGACAGAGGTATTGGCTTTGGGCTTGGAAATAATAAAGGTCAATCAAAAGGCGGAATTATCGCAAATAACAAAATTATACATGACAATAATAACCACAACTTTGCTGATGTTGGTATTAGTTTAGAAAGCAGCCCTGATACCATCGTGGCAAATAACGACATTTTTCTAAACTCAAGCTACCCCAATGCTATTGAATATAGATTTCAAAGCACGCAAAACGTTATTATTAGAGAAAATGTAACTAACAAATCAATTGTCAGTAGAGATGGCGCAGACGCTATACTAATCGATAATATCTCTGCAAACACACCTGAGAAGTACTGGAACTTCGCATTATACTACATAAAACAAGTATTACGTTTCATTTTAAATGATTAACCTTGAATTCTAATCACGCAGTTGAGTCAAGATGCTAGCGAATTTGCTATTCATAGTATTAAAATCATGCCCTTTAGCTGCAAGTATGTACATTGTGCCGTGACTTACGTTCCCTAAAAGCAAATTCTCCAATTGATATAACTTTGTATTTACAGAATTGGAGAATAATTTATTGTTTACTCTATACCAACGAATAATACTTAGTTTTTCACCACTGGGAGACACGACATGGTGAACATGAAACGTTATATCTTGTACATTTATACTCGTAGTGTGGGACAAGGAGAATTGTTCGGGGTCGAAAATACGATGCAAATTGCTTACCAATTCGTTATCTTGTTCGCTAAACCACGCTGCATAAATTTTTACTCCACAATTAGTGCCACTGAGATAAATATTTTTTTCGACGTCTGCATTTGAAATTATTGGTTCCCAGTGAATGGTTTTACAGTTGTCACCTTCAAATTGACTTAGCAGTAGCCTCGATGATGACAAATTTACATTGTTTACGTTTGATAGATTTATTACCCAGCCAATACCAGCAACAAACAGTGTAAAGACACAAATTAAAGCGCGCCCCCGTGTTCGAGGTTTAAAGGAAATAAGATAAGGCTCGTTTCCTCTTTGAGTAACCTCGCGAATCAACTCCCCAATGCCCAACAAACACACAATTACAAACGCAAAGAAAAACCAACCGTAGATAAGGTGGTCGGCACCTGCGGCATGCTCCATGTCGGTCCAATACGCGATTAGAATAATGCCGTATACACGCACAATATTGGCTAATATGGGGAAAATTAGGGAAATGATGACAAATGCAGCTCTGCGCTTTACTGAAACCAAATTCAGGTAAGCATACAAACTACCGATAACAAAACTAGCAATAAAAAAGCTGACGCCGGAACAGGCCTCGGCAACCAAAAAACGCCCTTGCGGTATTTCTATATACAAACCGCTTCTAAAAAGTGGCACACCCGTTAAGCGCAATAGCGCAACAGAGCCATCAGCTGCAATTTCTTGAAGATAGGGAATAAGTTGTTCACCCACAGGAATACTAAACAGCATGAATACCAGCGGAAATAGAATTGTTTTAGCTGCTGCCGTACCAATTAATAGCCAAATAAGTGCAGGTAGAAGCGTAAAAGTTGCAGCATGTAAAAACAGTTGGATATCACCGGCGATACCAATTACATAAAGTAGTAAAGCGGGGATTATGACGATTAGCGCTAACGGACTTGTTTGGATAGGTTTACTGAGAAGCTCATAGCGTTTTAAATAGATGAGGTAAAAAGCCCCCGGTACAATAAAAAAGCCATGATTGAATATTTCGTTTCCATACCATATTTCGACTACGGTAGTAAGGCCCTGCCAGCAGAATATAAGCCACAAACAAACCAGAGCAAAACTTGAACTATAAAATGCTTTATTATTGGTAAGTGAGAGATCCGCTAAGCTTTGCTTCTTATTATCTTGCGTTTCTTCATTATTCATCCGCAACTCCCTGCCCTTTTATTCTTATAAATTGTAAAGGCTTACTTTATTTCATAAGCTTCGCACATGCTTACCCAATTGAAATCTTTAAGCAGCTTATCTACCTTCCCTTCCATTCTTGAAAGGTTGATGTAGTGACGAACCTTAGATTTCCATGGCGCAGCTGAAAACTTCGGTTGCTCTGCATCGATTTCCCAAGGATGAAAATAGAAACTGTATGGTGCACTTTCAGATTGCATGAACTCAGTGATACGGCGTTTAGATAACCAATAAGGATAAAGACGGAAATAGCCGCCACCACCTATACCAATATTAGTTCCTTTCTTGCGAACTGTTGGAATCGGAATCTCTATCAGGCCATTATCACGCTCGTACTTGAAGCGCGGCCATTCTGGAACACCATAGATATCGTGGTTGATTGGATAAGTACTCGACGAATAAACGAAGCCAAGATCTTTTAAAATATCATAAGCCCATGTGTTCGAATCGTTAATAGAAAAACTCGGCGCTCTATAACCTTTTAAACCCACACCGCCTATGTCTTCAAGAATATCTTTACTTTGCTTAATATCGTTGTAAAGCTCTTGCTCGGTCATTGTGGTTGCGCGTTGATGCGCTAATCCATGACTCGCCAGCTCATGACCTTCGCTTACTATTCTTTTTATTACATCTGGACAGCGCTGGGCCACCCAGCCAAGTGTAAAAAATGTCGATTTAACATTATTAGCTGCAAACAAATCTAATAAGCGGTTAGTGTTGTCGCCAACACGAAGACTAATACTATCCCAATCTTTCTTATCAACTACCCCTTCAAAGGCAGACACTTGAAAATAATCTTCAACGTCTACCGTCATGGCGTTTAGGCGATTATCTAATTTCATAATTATCGCCCTTTACCAAACAGCACAACTTCAACAGTGCGAATTAAAATAAGAATATCTAACAGTAAGCTTTGGTGTTTTACGTAATAAAGATCGAACTTAAGCTTTTCCATTGAATCTTCAACGCTTGCGCCATAGGGGTAATTGAGCTGAGCCCAACCGGTTAAACCTGGCTTAACATTATGACGCTGATTGTAATACGGCACTTCGCGTACAAGCTGCTCAACAAATTGCGGTCTCTCTGGACGAGGCCCGATAAACGCCATTTCACCTTTAAACACATTTAAAAGCTGTGGTAATTCGTCAACACGGTATTTTCTAATGAAGTGGCCAATGCGGGTAACACGATCATCATTTTTACTCGCCCACTTAGCCCCATCTTTCTCTGCGTCAGGTCGCATACTTCTAAATTTAATAATCTTGAAAAGCTTACCGTTCAACCCAACCCGTTCTTGTTTGTAAAAGACCGACACGCCCGTTCTTCTACCATCATCTAGATAGATTATTAATGCTGTTGTAAGCATTATTGGCCAGACAAAGAGAAAGATAAAAAAAGCCAATATGGCGTTAAGCGTATAGTCTAGCGCGTCTCGTAGGTAGTTTTGACTTTGAAAACCGTTAGAATAGATAACCCAACTCGGGTACATTAGATTGACTACTATCTGCCCTGTTTCGCGCTCCATGAAGTCCAAAAGCTCGGTGACTTCAATCCCTCTAAGTCTGCAGTCAAAAAGTACTTCGACAGGTAAAGTGCCTCTTCTTTGATCACAAGCAATAACGATTTCTTCAATTTCATTATCTACAATAAACTGCTGAAAACTCTCGTCTACTTTAAGATGAATAATCTTCTCTTTTCGAATTCCGTCTTCGCGATTGTCTCCAGGAATTGGGATGAACCCGACAAGCTCAAAACCAATTCTATCTACATCTCTTCGCATACGCTTTTCTATTATTGAAGCTCTTTCCCCTGCCCCCAGTACCAAAATGCGCACTTTTCCAAGGCCAAGTAGGCCTAACCTATTTGTGAAATACCTAAAAACGACTAGAGTAATAATTATCGAGCATACCGAGGCAGGTAAGAAATAAGAGTCCATAACTAAATCGTCGAAAAAAGCACGGCTCAATACTTCTACTAGAAAATAGCTAAGACCCACGCTTACAAAAATTCGGCGAATAATTCCACGAAAAGTTTCCCGCAATTTGGCTTCATATAAGCCAACTGACAACGAACAAAGCAATATAGAAACAGTGAGCATTCCCACGTTGATTACGAGTTTTTCAACGGAAACGTTAGGCGACATTCCGATTTGCGTGAGAATAAAATGAGAAATATAGCCCATGTAGGCTATGAGCAACGCTTCTGTAATTACTAGTATATTTGAGCGTTTATTTTGATTGCGCTTGTTTACTGCCACCCCTGGCCCCCTAAAACTGCGGCGTATTTCCCATCATAAAGGGATTTATTCCAATAGACTACAATTGATATTGGCATTATAGTGACATTTCCCGTAGGGTAAACGACAAAAGTCATATATTAACCATAATGAGTGTAGGATGATCTCTTATGTTCCGCTTTAGAACGCTAATGACCTGCTGTGCCCCCATATTATTTATTGGTCTTAATGGTTGTAGTAATACAACGGGATTGCCCGAGGCGACCACACGACCTTCTCTAACTACCGACGTAAATGATTACCAGTATCTGATAGGTCCGGGTGATTCGTTAACTATTTTTGTGTGGCGTAACCCAGAAGTGTCGGGCAGTTTCATTGTTCGGCCCGATGGCAAGGTTACCACCTCATTAGTTGAAGACATTGATGTAGCAGGTCGCACGCCTACGATGCTTGCCAGAGAGATTGAAGAGCAACTTTCTACTTACATAAACAACCCTAGAGTTACAGTAAGCGTGAATAACTTCACAGGTCCTTTGAGTGAACAGGTACGCGTTATTGGTGAAGCCACAAACCCTAGCGCAGTAAGTTATTCTGAGCACATGACACTGCTTGACTTAATGATAGCTGTTGGCGGTCTTACTGAGTTTGCAGATGGAAACAATGCAAAGCTCGTGAGGGTTGTGAACGGTAAGCAAAAAACCTTCGAAATTAATATAGATGATCTGATAAGAGATGGCGATATCTCAGAAAACGTTGATATGTTGCCTGGTGATATCGTGATTATCCCAGAAGCTTGGTTCTAGTTATTAAGCAGTAAACGGAACAAATAATAAAATGCAGGACTTACAGCAAACGCTAACCCAAATCCTTGACTATGTGAAAGGAGTTTGGATTAAAAAGCGTTACGTAATTATTTTTTCTTGGCTCATATGCCCAATTGGCTTTTTGTATGTAGCCAGTCTTCCCGATGTTTATTCTTCGAAAGCGCAGGTATTCGTTGACACTCGCTCGGTATTACAGCCTTTACTTCGCGGGCTAGCGATACAGACGAATCCTGATCAAGAGATACAGATGATGGCTAAAACCTTACTTAGCAGAAGTAATGTAGAGAAAATAGCCAGAGAGAGCGACCTTGATATTACTACGAATACAGAAGATGAATTTGAATCTCTTGTAACATCACTTTCGAAAGAAATAGCGCTATCTTCGACTGGGCGAGATAACATTTATAACATTTCGTTTTCCAATAAAGAGCCCACCGTTGCTCAGAGGGTGGTTCAAGAAACCTTAGATTTATTCGTTGAGGGTTCTCTAGGTAACAATCGTAAAGATACCGACACTGCAGGCCGCTTTTTAGATGAGCAAATTGCAGAGTATGAATCTCGCCTGACGGAAGCAGAGCAGCGTTTAGCTAACTTTAAACGGCAGTACAATGACATTCTGCCATTGGCGGGCTCGTATTATTCTAGCTTACAAAGCTTGAACGACGAGCTTGAAGCGACTCGACTTCAAATAAAACAAACGCAACAGCAGGCCGATACACTCAACAAGCAGATTAGTGGTGTAAAGCGCAACGACAGTTTTGGTGTCACTAATCAAGACGAACCCGTGCTTCGCACCCGCTACGATGAACGAATACGTGCTTTAGAGGAAGAGCTCGACAGGCTTACGCTTCGCTTTACAGATTTACACCCTGACGTTGTCGAAACAAAAGCACTATTGCAAAGTTTAGAAGACTCTAGAGACAAAGAAATAGAGGCCTTTCTTAGCGCAGATGAAGGGGATCAAAATCAACCGCTTTCAGAACTTAATCGCGAAATTAAACTAGAGGCAAGCCGTTTGGAAAGTCAAATAGCTTCTCTTCAAGTTAAGGAAACAGATTTATTGCGCAAGATCTCTGAACTAGAAAGCAAAGTAGACTTAATTCCTCAAATTGAAGCAGAGTCTTCTTCTCTAAACCGAGAATACGGTGTTACGAAACAGAAATACGAAGAGTTGCTTTCTCGCCGTGAATCTGCTGATTTATCTCGAAGAGCAGATGTATCAGCAGAAGACCTTCAATTTAGAATAATAGAGCCTCCGTTGTTACCTAAACGCCCTTCGGGCCCTAATCGCCTTATCTTTTATACCGCGGTGCTAGTGATAGGTTTTGGCTCAGGAATTGCCGTCGCATTTCTAATTAGCCAACTTAATCCAATTTTAATACGTCCTAAACAGTTACTTAACGTATCTGACTATCCTATATGGGGTACAGTTACGCACTTAAATATTGAGCAAATCAACAAAACCAACAGAACTCGACTTATCGTGTTCTTACTCTCAAGTGGTACTATTTTGGCCATGTATGGAGCGTTAGTCGCAGCTGAAATTATGAATATCGATTTATTTGGGGGGCTTCTTTAATGAAAAACACCATTGAAAAAGCACTTCAGAAACAGAAAGAAGCCAACGCTGCTAAGCAAAATGTTACCGCTGAAGAAAAGATCGAAGACGCGAGTTCTGAAAGTCATCTCAAAGAGTCGGAAGTTTCTATTGAAACTTCAACTTCTTCAGAGTTAGCCGCGGCAGAAGTCGTTGCCGATGAAAGGGAGTTCGTCAATCAAAGGTCGCCTCTTGAAGAGTTCAAAATCAATTTTGAGAGGCTCGATAAAAACGGGCATATCTCTTTGAATGGTGACCGCAAGCAAATTAACGAAGAGTACCGTGAAATTAAGCGAAAGCTTTTGGCTAACGCGTTTGGTTCACTCTCGAAAACGCTACACAACCCTAATATTATAATGGTTACAAGCAGCCGCCCTTCTGAAGGGAAAACTTTTACTGCTACCAACTTAGCGATGAGTATTGCATCAGAGCAAGATAAAACGGTGCTTCTAGTTGATGCGGATGTCCTTAAGCCTAATGTATTAAACACCTTAGGGCTCGAGCGTCGTAAGGGGCTAATGGAATATTTGACCGGAGATGTGGACGATATTTCAGATGTGTTATACCCCACAAATATCGACAAACTAAAGATAATTCCTGCTGGAAAGTCGCACCACTTATCTACGGAGTTGCTTGCAAGCCAGAAGATGCATGAAACCGTAGATGAATTTGCAAATCGATACCCTGATCGGATTGTAATTTTCGACACGCCTCCTCTTATTGGTATCAACGAAAGTGCCATTCTCGCAAATTTCGCTGGTCAAGCAGTGGTAGTAGTTGAAGAAGGTAAGGCAAAAATAGGCGATATAAAAATGTCGGTTGAGCGCTTGAATCCCGATATGGCGATTGGTTTTGTAGTGAACAAATCAGTACATAATGACACCGACGGAAGCGGATATTATGGATATTATTACTCAGAACGAAACGACTAAGTATCGTTTTGCAATCAAACCGCTTTGCGCTGTAATCGGCACATTGCTGCTTGGTAACTTAAATGAAGTGCAAGCCAAACTCGACATTACAGCAAACGCTTCTGCGGAAGGCATTTTTCAAGACATAGATTCTGAAGAAAACGGAACGTTTTCGTTTACAACTCTTTCAGTTAACCCTAGTGTTAACGCGGCTTATCAATCGCGCACATTTAATGGGTTGTGGCAAGGAAAGTTGACTCATCTAGAGCGTGACAACAGTGATCTTAGCCGCGAGGATACCTATGGAGAATACAGTTACTCAGCTAACTGGGCACCATTTGACGAGGCGTTGGTCTTTCAAGCCTCTGGGGCACTTAGCTACCAGAACGCACAGGCAGGTAACTTTTTAGTTTCAGACTTTTTCACCAACGCCGATGCTCTAGCCAAAACTCGTTCAAATAGATTTGGTGTTTCTACCACCATGTCGCAAGGTGATTGGGTTCGCGGCACCGGCCAAGCGTCTTATTCTGATGTTGCTTCAGAAAGAAACGCATTGAATAATGGTTTTGCCCTAGATAATGACACCTACCAACTCTCTGGCAATTTGTTTAACGGCGATAGAGCTGAATACTTAATTTGGAATGTTTCAGGTAGTTTTCAAAATACAGATAGGGCCGTTGCATCTGAAGGCGACTTTATATCGAGAAATGCATCCGGCTTTTTAGATATTCACTTTTTGAAGAACTGGGCGCTTAGGGTTACCGGCAGCCATGAAGGCAACCAAATATCAGGTCGAAATGACACTGCCAGCTTAGTACGCAAGTTCAATTCTTATGGTGCCGGTTTAACGTATCGTCAAAGTTCCAACCGATACATATCGATTACCGCTAACACCACCGATTCAGATATAGAAAGCGATGATGGCGAAACCTTCATTGGTTTAGATTTACAATGGGCTTTAAGCCCTCGTACCAGTATTAATGCGAATTACGGTCGACGCTTTTTCGGTGAAACCGCTGGGGCGAATATAAGCTATAACTCGAAATACCTAAGAACCTCGTTTGGTTATTCAGAAGATGTAACCAATACGAGCAGGCTATTGGCAAACCCCGAAAACTTGGGCGTATTTGTTTGCCCGGTAGACTCTTCAGGCATATCTAGCTGCTTTCAGCCCAACAGTTTAAATTACGTGCCGAAGGCTGATGAACAATTCGTTCAAATAACATCGCAAAATTTAGAGTTTAACGACGACATCATTGTTCGTAAAAGCAGCAACTTTCAAATTGGGTACGATTTTTCAAGAGTAACGTTAGGCATGTCGTGGCGCTATTCTGAGGATGACGCGCTTGATCAAGACCGTCTTACCCGCACTTATTCTGTTGGTTCAACTTTGGCGTACCGCATTGGCAGCTACACAAATGTAAACGCAAGTGTAAACTACGCTAACATCACGCAGCGTTCAGAAGCACTCGACAGCGGCGAGAGTGATAACTGGAATGCAACAATAGGTATTGACCGCACTTTTGGACAGACATTAGAAGTGAGTGCAAACATTAACTTTGTAGATAGAAGTGGCGACCTTTTAAACGGTGGCGGTATTAGTAATGGTTTTTTTGGTGCCAATTTTACTGATAGGCGCGTAACTCTTGGTATTACGTATACTTATCAGTAAAGCGTACTACGATAAAAAGCGCTCTCAAGGGTTGTGAGCGCTTTTTTATTATCTGCAGTGATAATCCTCACTCTCTCTTATCATCACTCTTTAACCGCACGTAGGTCTTAAACTTCTTTTTCATAAGTTTATCTACGTATTGCGTCATTTTCACTTTTTGTGAAATAGCGTCGTCTAATGCATCCACTAGCTCTGCCAGCATATCTAAGTAGTACTTAGTGTCGCGAATCACATTGCCTTTCGGCGTCATAATGGTTTGGCTTTCAGGATGGTCTGCAAACCCCATGTGTTCCGTTACTTCCGCGCCTGTTTTATCAGGCTCGAACATTTCGGCTTTCACTTCTTCAATGACTTCGTTTACCGCTTCAGCGTCAAAGCTCTCAAGCTCTTCAAGAAAGCCATAGAGCATGACCCTATCCATAAGGGTATTGATTTTGCGAGGAATACCACGAGAGAACATGTGAATACGTTCTAACGCCTCATCGCTGAACAACGCAGCCCCATTCCATCCTGCATGGTGCAAGCGATATTCTATATATTCCTTGCACTCTTCCAACGAAAGCGGCGCTAAGTGACAAGACGCCACAATACGCTGTCTAAACTGCTCCATGTTTGGAGCTCTTAATATGGGCTGAAGCTCTTCCTGCCCTAACAAGAAACTCTGAATGAGCGGCTTACCGTTTAGCTGAAAATTACTCAGCATTCTTAACTCTTCAATGGTTTCAAGAGGAAGGTTCTGCGCTTCATCAACTAGCAGCAGGGCCCGGCGTCCCGCTTTGTTCAAATCGTACAAGAAAATTTCTAACGCTTTTAGGATATCGGCTTTAGAACGACCTTCTGTAGGAACATCAAACTTAGACGCCACCATTTTCACCAGTTCATCTGGAGAAAGTTTTGGTGTGACGATTTGGGCCGCGGCAATATCGTCTTCTAATTCTTCAAGCAAACTGTTGGCAACTGTCGTTTTACCCGTTCCAATCCCACCGGTAATAACAATGAACCCTTCCGCCTGAGACAAGCCGTACTGCAGGTAAGACATGGCACGTTTATGCCATTTACTTGCGAAGAAAAACTGAGGATCGGGGGTTAACTGAAACGGTTTCGAGTTAAGTCCGTAGTAACTTTCGTACATGCAATTTACCGTTATTCCATTAAAAAATGTGCGTTCAAAAAACAAACATATGGGTTGCTTTAAAACAGCGCGCCGCGTTTTTTATCTATGCGGGTTGTGTATATGGTAACCAACAACGCGCTATTCCCGAAGTATTATCTTTCTATTTGGTCTGGTTGAGCGCTAACGCAATTTATTTTGAGTGATTCGCTCGATAATCCCAGTGGTAGACACCCCATCTTCAAAGGTAAGTACCTTTACTTCGCCGCCGTTTTCCAATACTTCAGTGCCACCGGCAATGTCTTCAATTTTGTAATCACCACCCTTTACCAATACATCGGGCAATAATCGAGCAATAATACGCTGTGGAGTATCTTCTTCAAATGGTACCACCCAGTCTACCGCGCTCAAGCCTGCAAGCACTGCCATTCGGCGGCTAACGTTGTTCACTGGGCGACCAGGCCCTTTCAATTTAGTCACTGATGCATCGGTATTAACCGCTACTATCAATCGGTCACCAAGCTGTGCCGCTTCTTCAAGATAGGCAACGTGACCAGAATGCAAAATATCAAAGCATCCGTTTGTCATTACCACTCGCTCACCACGCGCCTTCGAGGCTTTAAGCGCAATAGCCAATTGGTCTTCTGTCATGACGCCGCCATCAAGATGAACAGACTGTTCACCTAACGCTAATGCAAGCTCGGTGTTGGTTACCGTAGACGTACCCAATTTACCTACAACAACGCTCGCCGCTAAATTTGCAAGCACGCAAGCAGCTTGAAGTGGCAAATTACAGGCCATGGCAACTGCGAGTGTCGAAACAACCGTATCCCCTGCCCCCGTGACGTCATACACCTCTTTCGCTTTAGCCGGTAAATGGAACTCAGTATTGTCGCCGTCAAAGAGGGTCATGCCGTCCTCAGAACGCGTTACAAGAAGTGCACTTAAATCCAACGATGCTTTCAGTGTCTGTGCTTTTTCCACCAAAGTCTGCTCGCTATCTATTTCACCGACAATACCGCGAAGCTCGTCCATATTTGGGGTAACTAATGTCGCACCAGCGTATTTGCCAAAGTCACTGCCTTTGGGGTCGACCACCACCCGCTTATTTTTGCTGCGCGCCTTTTCGATAAGCCTAGCGGGATTGCTTAAGCACCCTTTTGCATAGTCGCTTAAGATTACGATATCTGCGCTGTCGAGCGCTTTATCAAAGGCGTCTTCCAGAGCGGTTTTGTCTGTATGTTCAAAGCTCTTTTCAAAATCTAAGCGCAATAGCTGTTGATTCCTGCTCATGACACGAAGCTTGGTGATGGTATCAAAGCCCTCTACCTCAAAAAACTGACACTGAATGTTATGGGTTTCTAAACGCTCTTTAAGAATTTTTGCATTTTCGTCATGACCACACATTCCCAGCAAGGTTACCTCGGCTCCCAAGGTTGCCACGTTTACCGCAACGTTAGCGGCGCCACCGGCGCGGTCTTCCGCGTTATTCACGTTCACTACAGGTACGGGCGCTTCAGGCGATATACGCCCTGTACCGCCGCTCCAGTAGCGGTCTAACATTAGGTCGCCAACGATTAGGACTTTCGCTTTGCTAAAATCTGGTAATATCATGCTGAAAATAACTTTTTAGACTTTAAAAACATTGACACAGAGTATAACAGTCAAGAACGGCAATACCCACCAAGGAAATACAAATAACCCTTGGTATCTCTATCTCTTAGAGAACAAACTCGGGCATATTTACACGGGGATAACCACTGATCCTACGCGACGTATCGCTCAGCATAGGGGCGAGCTCAAAGGCGGAGCAAAAGCGCTCAAAGGCAAGTCTCCCCTCATTTTTAGAGCGGTATTCGAAGTCGCGGATAAAGCGCAAGCAGCAAAGCTTGAATATGCGGTGAAACAAATGAGTCGCCCTCAGAAAAACCTTATCATCAGAAAAGGGCAACTCAATGATCTTCTATGCGTAAAATCAGCGTTTGAAGATTGAGTATTTTTGCAAAAATTTAGCGACAATGATTGTATTGTCGAAAATGCCTAGTACGACATGTTTCAAGGGCTTCAAGTTACTGTAATAACAAATACTAAACTTCTCTAACCACCTAAAACACTGTTAATGATCATGGCGTTACCGATGCTTAGTGTAAAGCCTAAAGCCGCCACGCCGACATTGTGCTGATGATCCACTTCTTGACGGAAGTTCATACCGAAAAGAATGATTTTTTTATTCGCCAGTACCAATAAATGAAGTGCAATTGCTAATCCGACGCTCACAATTAACCAGCCCGTTACGTTACTTACGTAACCCGATGGATTGTAAACAAGCAGGTTCTTTGCTGCAGAAACAATCATCGCGGTACCAAGCAAATTGCCACTATGCTCGATAGCAAGTGCTAACTGCCCCTTCTCAAGCGCACCTTGAAATGAGTCATTTTGATTATCTCGGGCATACCTGAATTCTAAAATACGCGTCATAACAAGCAGCATCGTCAGCACCACGGTAAAGCCTGTTACAATAGCGATCAGTGCATTCATGTCGCTGCCGTCTACCCAAATCATAATATTGCGCAAGACAATCGCGCTTGCAACCAGGCTCGCCGCGTCAACCAACGCTACACTGACGCTTCGCTCAGCGATCATTGCGTGTGTATCTACTTTGTTTAGCACCAATTTATCGTGAGCAAAGCGTCCGAATTTAACCAGCACGATACCCACTATTCCGAAAGTAACCATGCCGATAGCAGCTTCTTCATAGCCCACACCAATGTGACGACCAACAACTGAACTCAACACAATGCATAAAGACAACATGCCGCCTGCTATGCTTATTCCGAAAGCAAAGTTATCCTTAACGCCCAACTCTTCCGTGACCGAGTACTTCCTAAATGCGCCGGTAAGCCACTTCATGAGCATCAGAAGCACTATCGCTATTGCCACATCCATAGCCAAATAAATGAGTAGCTCTTTCGTGAGGGGTACTAGTTTTACTAAGGCTTCCACGTTATCTTTGCTCCTTGAACATACAAAGTTCCACATTGATATTGTGCATTCAATTAGTGTCATAAAAACAATGACATCTAAAAGAACAGCTGTCATCTCTTACCAGCTTGTACAAAGATGACGACGAACTTGTTCAGATTTATTTTAATGAATGCTTGGTTGAATTAGGGGTCGATGTGAATGACGCAAAAATAGCCAAGCCAAGATTACTTGCGTTGTCGAACGTGATTGTTAACACTGAAACGCGGTTCTTTTCTTAAATACCAGAATACTATCAAAAAGATGCGAGCATTATGCCAAGAGACAGCGAAAATAGCATGACAAACGTTGAACAAGCCGAAAAGTTTTGGCAGCAATTGTTAACAGCACCTTCGTTAACGGAAAATGATAGAACCCTTGCTGAACAAAACAGTGAGTTGTTGTTACTCGCATTTTCTCGCTCTGCTTTTTTGGCAGAAACGCTAATACAAAAACCAAGCTTCCTATCCCGAGTCATTAGTCCTCTGGTTCAATACACTAATAAACAACATGACACACTTTCAAAAGACCAGCAGCAAGAACGTGAAGTTGGCGCGGATGTCATTGAAAATAAGATAAAAGCTGAGTACCAATCAGCGTTGAACGACAAGCTCGACAATACATCAACTGAAGACGCGCTTTTCAAAGCGCTTCGCGAGTATCGCAATCTAGAAATGGCCCGTATCACGTTTTTCGATATCTTAAATAAACAGCCTATTGAAACATCGCTGCTCCGCGTTTCAGCCTTAGCTGATGTGTTGATTAACGGCGCATATCACTGGATTTATCATCATTTATCTGTTCGCTACGGCAAACCACAAAGCAACGACCACGATATGCATATGTATATTTTGGGCATGGGTAAGTTAGGCGGAAGAGAACTCAATTTTTCCTCTGATATCGACCTTATTTTTGCTTACCCGGAAAAAGGCGAAACGCAAGGTGGCCGTAAAAATATTGAAAACCAACAATTTTTTACTAAGGTGGCACAAAAGCTCATACAAGCTCTCAATAAAGTGACGAACGACGGCCAGGTCTATCGCGTTGATATGCGTCTGCGACCTTTTGGAGACTCAGGCCCGCTGGTTATGCATTTCGCTGCGTTGGAAGATTATTATCAAGATCAGGGGCGGCATTGGGAACGCTTTGCCATGGTGAAGGCCCGCATCATTAACGACGACAACTCACAGGATGTAAAATGGCTGCAAAGCATTCTTCACCCTTTTACGTTTAGGCGCTACCTTGACTTCACCACCCTTGATGCTTTGCGTAACATGAAAAAACTTATTGCGACCGAAATTCGTCGCCGTCGCTTAAATAACAATATTAAACTGGGTCCAGGTGGTATTCGGGAAGTGGAGTTTTTTGCGCAAAGTTTTCAGTTGATTCATGGCGGAAGAGAGCCTGCTCTACAAAGTAAATCATTGCTTCGAACTTTAAGCGCATTAAGCGAGCTAGGTATTGTAGAAAGCAGCGTTACCGAGCAACTGAAACACGACTACCTTTTTTTAAGAAAAGTGGAGCACACGCTTCAGCAGTGCCAAGACCGTCAAACTCAAACCTTACCCGAGGAGTCATGGCAGCAGATTGCGCTTACCGAAGTAATGAGCTTTGAGTCGTACGCTGCGTTTCTTCATCAGCTCGATGCCACTATGGCGCGGATCCACGGTCACTTCAATGAACTCGTCGAAGAATCGCACGAAACCCATTCAGACGAAGACCAACTATTCATTGCGTGCCAAGATGCGTGGCGCCTCTCGCTTCAAGAAGAAGAGTTTGCTGAAACGTTTAGCGATCATTTGTCATCAAAGGACATTGCCGGTATTTATTTAACGCTTACTACCTTTAAAGATAAACAGCGAAACTACCGTATCGGACAAAAAGGAGAAGACACATTAAACAAATTGCTTCCAGAAATTCTGTACGTACTTATCAATCAACACCCGAATAATGCCGTACAGGTTCTCAATCGACTACTCGGTGTCATTGAAGCGATTACCGGACGCACGACCTACCTCGATCTTCTTCTCGAAAACCCTGATGTGCTTAAACAATTGGTGAAGCTATGTGAGCGAAGTGACTGGATAGCGCAAGAAATTAAACGTTTTCCACTCCTTTTGGATGAATTACTCACCCCTTTATATTTAGGGCAACAAAACACCGATATCCATACTAGCAAGAAAGAATACCAACTTGAGCTTCGGGAAACTATGCTTCGCGTGGAACAAGACGATGTGGAAATGCTGATGGATGGCCTCCGCCAATTCAAACTCTGTCAACAACTTCGTATAGCCGCAAGCGATATTAGCGACTCGCTCCCCATAAACAACGTGAGTGACAAGCTTACCGTTTTAGCCGAAGTTATTCTCGAGCACGCATTGAATGCAGCCTGGATGCAAATGCGTCAACGCTACGGCGTGCCGTCACACCTTGAAGGTAACGAAAAAGGCTTTGCCGTTATAGGATATGGCAAGCTGGGCGGATATGAGTTGGGCTATGGCTCTGACTTAGATCTGGTCTTTTTGCATAACGCACCTCGTGGTATCAGTACCGACGGTAAAAAATCACTTGAAGCCCAGCAGTTTTATATAAAGCTAGCACAGCGCATTATGCACCTTCTCAATACGAAAACGCTGTTTGGTCAGCTGTATGAAACAGATTTGCGTTTAAGGCCGTCTGGCAATGCGGGCTTACTTTGCTGTCACATAGAGGGTTTTGAGAAATATCAAAACGAGGAGGCATGGACTTGGGAGCATCAAGCTCTGGTTCGTGCTCGCGCTATCTGCGGTGACACGAATCTGTTAGAGGATTTTAACCGCGTGAGAAATACGATTTTAAGCCAAACAAGAGATGCGCAAACGCTGGCTACTGACGTCTGCAAAATGCGCGTTAAAATGCGCGAGCATCTGCTCTCTAAAAGCAATGAAAAGGTTGATTTAAAGCAATGCGTCGGAGGCATTACCGACATCGAATTTATGGCGCAATATTTAGTGCTCGCCCATGCGCAATCTGTAGAAGGTATGACAATGTATCCAGACAACTTGCGTATTTTCGATGCCGCTGTGCAAAGTAATATCATTACCCCAGACACAGCGTCAAAACTGCAAAAAGCCTATTTAAAACTGCGAGAGCAATATCACCATTTAACGCTGGCAGATACAAAATATGCCGATCAAAGCGAAGAATTAGACGCGATTCGTGAACAGGTAAGTCTTCATTGGAACACACTTTTTGGCACTTGCGACGACGGGTAAGTCAGCAAGTTTTCAGCTTTGAACGTAAAGTGTTTATGTGCTGAGATGTTAAACGTCGGTTCACTTTGAGCGCGAGTTCCCTCACATGAAAGCCTGGCCTAGCGCTATCGATGTAATGGTACTAATGGTACAGCTTCTTCTGTCAAGCACGTAGCAATCGACAGTTTTTAGAAAGGAATTCTGTTTCTTCCGCTGTGACCACCAAAGAACGCTGTTCAGCGCATAAGTAAGCTTTTACTTCGCCTTCGAAGCTACTATCAATAGCACTTGCAATCTTTGCTAAGGAACCAGAGACGGTATTATCTAGCTGAAACTGGTACTTAATCACAAAATCTTGTTCTAGATTCCAAATAACCTGCATGCCTTCTGCTTGTGCATATTGGGATATAGCCTCGCGTAGCGTGTTGCCTTCTCTAAATGCGCGATTTTTGTATTCTCCCGTCCAGTTTTTCTCTACAGGACGCGTTTGGCTCGACATCTTAGCTAACTTGCTATCTAAATTCGCATCTACACCAGCAATATCAATGACAAAATCGCCCTGCTCATCTTCTTTTGGGTCCGTCGCAGACATGCGGAAATCACGATAAAACTCGCTAAGCCCTTTCGAGACCGACTTTTCTTCTTTCTGTGACGCAGGTACTGGTGCTTGCTCATTCGTCTGTAACACGTAAATAAGCACGCCAGCAGCGATAACGAGCACAACTGCAATACCAATTTGCTTAGCCCAAAATGATGAACTTGAATAACTTGTCTGTCCCATAACTTTCCAATTTATTGCTGCGAAGTCATTCAGCGCTTTGAAAAACACGCCTGACTTTGTGCATGAGTATTACTAGTTTAGTCTACCTGTTACTCGTAATCCCATTGTTCTATTTATCTAAATTTTTCCACTACCAGATGATCAGAACCGATTAACCATTGTCTTCCACCAATCTACAACGATTTATACAGGGATTCTGGATTATTTTCAGGCCGAGTCTTGAAGCGTTTATGCATCCACAGATAACTTTCTGGCTGCTCTTTTACCGCAGCGTCCACGTGTTCGTTAAGCAACGTTAACGCTTCAACATCTTCCATCTCACCAAGTTGAGAGAGTGGCGGATAAATTTTAATTTTGTAACCGCGCTTTGTGTACTGAGAGGTTATTATCATAGGCTCAGAATGACTACGCCTTATGAACATAAGGGTAGCGGTGGTGGTCGCCGTGTCTTTTACCCCACCGAAAGGAACAAAAATGCTCTGTTTGGGACCATAGTCTTGATCCGGCAGATATAAGCACAACTCTTTGTCATCTAATGCCGCGAGTAGCGCTTTTGCGTTGCGTTTATCTATCATGTACTTGTTCGAACGATTTCGCCCATGATACTGAAGATAATCAACCAGCGGATTATTGTGTTTCCTATAGAAAGCAATACTGGGATGAAAGAAACCAATACCACGACAAGCAAACTCCAAGTTCATATTGTGCAGAGCCATGCCAAAAACCCCCTTGCCTTTTGCAAGCGCTGCGTCAACGTGCTCGGTGCCTTCAATTTCAATCGCGCGCTTTACGCGCCAGCTTGGCCACCACCATCCCATCGCCGTTTCAAATAACGCCATTCCCGTTCGGCGTATATTTTCTCTGTAAAGCTTTTCGATGTCGCTTTCGGATAACGAAGGATTCCATAAGGCTAGGTTTCGTTTGGCTACTTTGGCACGCTTTGGGACTATTATCGCAATCAACCTACCTGTACCGCCGCCGATAAATCGGATGACAGGAAGCGGTAACCATGTAATTGCATACAAAATGAACACACCTAGCCACACGGGCCAAAACTTCGGGCCTAAAAATGCCAATTTAAACGTAGGAGCCTTAATTGCCGCCGCCAATGTCTATTTCCTTTGAAATGAAGTGGTCGGCATTGTAGCAGAAGGTTTTTTCGGGGGCTAATAACGGCAGACATCCTTTAGGAAGAATGCGGTGAAATAAAACAGAGCGGCGGCGATGGATTATCACCGCACTTTTTCAGACGTTGGCAGTTCTGCCACTTAATACTCTTTGTCGATTTCCTTTAACTTTTTCTCAAACGATTCATAGTGATCTTTTGAGTCGTAGTCGAAGTGATATTGGTTATGAAAACCAAACTGTAATTTAACATGCACGTCCTCGATAAAGAGCGTGTACCCGTCATGGTCAGTAAACGCAGTAATTCCGTTTAGCTTATACTGCTCATTTTCTTTGGCACCGTGCTGGCGAATCTTATCGAAAACTTGAAGTAAGAACTTGCTGTCTAATTCGTTTTTCATTGTAAATCCATGGTTGTGAATTTACTTGTTTTTACATGAACAAACGCGTTTTGGATTTATCTGAAGATTTTTACTCGCTAAAATAAGGGGTCCTTTGAAGAACCCTTAACACCGATCTGCGTCTTCAAGTCACCCCAACGTAATATCAAAATTGTTGGAAAAAATTGGCAGGAGACAAGTTTTCGCTATTTCTATCGAGAGCTTAAATGTGACAATGCTTAAAAATTATATCTAAAACCCAGGTTTACGATATGAGCTGAGAAATCGTCTTTTCCGCCGAAGTACGTATATTCGACACGCACCATCGATTGAAGGCCTACATAATAATCAAACCCTAATCCTGCCAGACCAGCTATGATATTGTCGTTGTAGCCACAGATGGCGTCTGAAGCACAGACTGAACTATTCATTGATACATGCTCAATATCAATATCTGCGATACCTAATTTGTAATACAGCTCCCCTTTTTGACTGCTCGCTTTGCCTAGGGTCTGTTGATCTTTGCTGTACATATTTCACTCAGCAGTACATGGGTAGCCACATCATTGAAAATGCCAGTGATACCATGCTGGCATAATTCCTTGCTAATTTTTCATACCTCGTTGATATTG
>Ga0181596_10000248_pt1 | contig 55054 bp, 51 predicted proteins | sample 041ome_6_FD_148655 | JGI IMG/M metagenome (GOLD analysis project Ga0181596, IMG submission 148655) | Coastal salt marsh microbial communities from the Groves Creek Marsh, Skidaway Island, Georgia - 041402US metaG (spades assembly) | ecosystem: Environmental > Aquatic > Marine > Intertidal zone... | reverse complement strand
AGTAATCCACGCCAGCGAAGTTCCTGTACAAAATTTGTCAGCATCTATTTTTGTTGTAAAGATAGATTTCTCAAAGGGAAACCAAAAATCAAAATCAAAAAAGTGTACTTTCGTCAGTATGATTTTAGTCACTGGAGGTACAGGAATGCTCGGAGCACATTTACTTTTACACCTTGCCCAAAAGAACCAATCCTTACGAGCTACGTACAGAACAGAGAGTCGGTTAGAAGAAACTCGAACGTTCTTTCTGGCTAAAGCAGAAAACAATATTCACCTCTTTGATCGTATCCAGTGGATTAAAACATCTCTTGATGACTTCTATACCCTCGACACTGCCTTTGAAGGTGTTCAGTTTGTTTACCATTGTGCTGCTAAAGTATCCTTTGCTGCTTTTGACAAAGAAAAATTAATGCATTCTAATATTGAAGGAACAACCCATGTGGTTGATCTTTGTTTAAAACATCACATCAAAAAGTTGGCTTATGTCAGTTCAATAGCAGCTATTGGTGCTGAAAAGACAATAAAAAAAGTAAACGAATTACACAGTTGGAATTCCAATCAACACCATACAGATTATGCAAAATCCAAATACAAAGCTGAATTGGAAGTCTGGAGAGGAGCACAAGAGGGCTTGGATGTTGTCATTGTAAATCCCGGTGTTATCCTGGGCGCTCATTTTTGGCACAGAAGTAGTGGTGTTCTTTTTAAAAGGATACAGAGAGGACTGCGTTTTTATCCAACAGGCACTACAGCCTTGGTAGCCTTGGAAGATGTTGTGATCGCCTTGGTGCAATTAATGAATTCCAATATAAAAAATGAACGCTTTATCCTTGTTGCTGATAACAGAAAACAAAAACAGCTGCTCGATACAATTGCAAATGCATTAAACAAGAAAAAAACAACCTACCCCTTGTATTATGGATTTCTTATTTTTCTTTTAATAATTGACAAATCATTAGCAGTGTTGAGACTCAAAAAAAGTTTTCTCAGTTTGGGGTTTATAGAAACCCTCCATTCCAAACAAGAATATGACGGTTCTAAAATCACAAAAGCGATACCTTTTGATTACACCCCCATTAATGAAACCATAAAAGAAATCTCCAAAACTTACTGATTGCGCTTTTCTTCTTTTATCACCCGATCAATACTGTCTTTTTCCCGTTGTAAACGATTCAGTACTTTGGAATAAATCCTGTAGTAAATCCTTGGATTTTTGGTGTAGTAGGCTTCACTTTCTACAAGCTGCAAACTGTCTATACCGTGTTTTAAATACAATAAGGGTGCGCCTAAAATATCAACAAAATCAGGGTTTTTTGGAGAAAAGGTATTCATTATTTCCATTAGAGTTGCCTCGTAAAGGATGGCCTCCATAGTAGTCTCGTCTATCAAATCATCTGGTTTTTTTGCTCCACCTGAGGTTTCACAAGATGTGAATAGGATTAAAAAAACAAGAAGTGCATATAAAAAATTATTCATCAGTACTATCGATCAAAGGTTAAGGCTTTTGCTGCCGATATGGGATTGATTTTTCCATTTTCATAAACCCACTGACCGTTGAGGAGAGTTTTTTCTACCTTTCCTTTAAAGGTAGTCCCTTCAAAAGGAGACCATCCACATTTGTACAGCAAATCTTCTTTTTTTATGCTGTGGTCTCTATCTAAATCAACCACTACTAAATCAGCAAAAAAACCCTCTTTCAAATACCCCCTATCTTTAATATCAAATAGTATTGCTGGATTATGACATGCCTTTTCAACTATCTTTTCTAAGCTTATTTTATTGTTATGGTAAGCGGTGAGTAACGAGGGAAGTGCATGTTGAACAAGTGGTCCACCAGAAGGTGCATGGAGGTAAGAATTCTTCTTTTCTTCTAGTGTGTGAGGTGCGTGGTCTGTCGCTAAAACGTCTAATAAATCTGTGTTTAAACCCTCCCAAAGCGCTTCCCGATCATTTTTAGTTTTGACTGCAGGGTTCCATTTTATTTGAGTTCCTTTAGAAGCATAATCTTCATCGCTAAACCAAAGGTGATGTACACAAACCTCTGCAGTTATTCGTTTTTCTTTAAGAGGTTTATCGTTTCGAAATAGACTGAGTTCTTTTGCTGTTGACAAATGAAAAACATGCAATCGTGCTCCTGTTTCCTTTGCTAAAGCAACAGCTTGAGAAGAGGATAAAAAACAAGCCTTTTCACTTCGAATTACAGGATGTTGGTCTATGGGAATATTGTCACCATACTGCTCTATTGCTTTTTGAGTATTTGCTTTTATGGTAGCCTCATCCTCACAATGTACTGCAATTACTAGATTAGTGTTTTTGAAAATTTCCCTAAGAATATCTGGATTATCGACCAACATATTTCCGGTTGAAGAACCTAAAAAGAGTTTTAATGCTGGAACACGCTTTGGGTCTAAAGATAAAATTTGATCGAGGTTATCATTTGTTCCACCAAACATAAAACCATAATTCGCATACGAACTTTGCGCCGCGCGATTGTTTTTTGATTCCCATTCCTCCACTGTTGTTGTTTGGGGAACTGTATTTGGCATTTCTAAATAAGAAGTGATCCCTCCAGCAAGTGCTGCCTTAGACTCCGTTTCTATAGTGGCCTTATGAGTTAAACCTGGCTCTCTAAAATGCACCTGATCATCAATCAATCCGGGTAAAAGATGTTTCCCTGTAGCATCGTAGACAACCACCTCTGAGGATGCCGCTATGGAAGGAGCAATTTTGACAATTCGCTCTCCTTGGATTAGAAGGTCTTGCTTCTGAGCACTCCCTTCATTCACAACTACACCATTTTTGATCAATAATGATTTCATCTTTTTTTTAAAAATTTACTTTTATTCAATCGCAAAAATAAGACACCAAATAGGGCTTCCCAAATAATACTTCCATTCATCTTGGACGTTCCTAAAGCTCGATTGACAAAAATAATAGGGTGTTCCGTGACTCTAAGTCCTCTTATCCAGGCTTTGTATTTCATTTCAATTTGAAAAGCATATCCAACAAATTTAATTTGATCCAAATGCAGCTGTTCCAGAACAGCTCTTCTATAGCCTACATAACCCGCTGTTGCATCTTTAACTGGCATTCCAGTAATCCATCTTACATACACAGAAGCAAAAAAAGAAAGCATCACACGAGACAAGGGCCAATTGACCACATTCACCCCGTGAATGTATCGAGAACCTACAACAACATCCGATTGATTTTTTAGCTCTTGCAACATGGACGGCAATTCTTTTGGATCGTGAGAAAAATCAGCATCCATCTCAAAAATATATTTGTACTGCCTGCGTAGAGCCCATAAAAAACCATGTACATATGCGGCCCCTAAGCCTTCTTTTTTTGATTTTGATTCTAAAAACAAACGCTCTGGATAGGAATCCATCTGATTGATAACCTCCTGAGCTGTTCCATCAGGGGACTGATCGTCTACTATCAATACATCAACCGCAAGACCTGTATCAAAAACAGCAGCAATGATTGATGCAATGTTTTCAATCTCGTTGTAGGTTGGAATAATGATAAGTGTGTTCTCCATGGATTTTTGTAAAAATAATAAATGTAGTAGCAACAAAGAGAGTCGATCAACAGATTAATTTTTTAAAAACAAGTAAATTTGAATTGTGGGAGAATTTATTTATAGAGAGACGGTTACGCAAAATTGGATGAGCTTGGTCTATCTCCTCAACTTCTTATTGTTTACCTTTCTTTATTACTTGGACCCGGTCCGTTTGAAAAGTATACTCAAAATCTATGCTACCGGTTTTTATATTAGCAAATACCAAACAGAAAAAAACACCAAGTTTCTAACTCTTTTCAATGGGATTTGTTTTGTAATTATTGCCAACACACTTTGTCTTTTTGCAGCTTCGGTTTCTCGCTATTACAAACAATTAATCGTTTATGCTTTCGAATACGTTTACCTTTTTCTTGGATTGTTTTTCTTTCTGTTTTTACGTTATTTTTTGATTCAGTTTTTATTAAAACAATTAAACATTTTTAAAAAAGTAAAATTGCTTTTTTTTAAAAGTTTTACCCACCACTTTCAGTTCGCGCTAGTGCTATTTTTCTTTTTGTTCATTGGTTTCTATAGCCTTCCGAACCCCTACCTGTTTTTTATCTTTTTCTTTTTACTATTTGGGTTTTGGAGTTACTTTCAAATAAGAATTTTATTTCCTCTTTTTCAATCCAACCCAAGAGTAATTTTTTATTTAATTCTCTATCTTTGCACTTTGAAAATTATCCCTTGGTATTGGTTCTATTTTTTAGTGATAGAATCCAGATTGTAATTTAGAACGAGAATGAAAGTGAAAACCATTTTGGTTTCTCAGCCCGAGCCTTCCTCTGAGAAATCACCTTATAAAAGACTTCAAGAAAAACTCAAATTAACTGTTGATTTTAGACCTTTTATTCATGTAGAAGGAGCTACTGCTAAAGAAGTACGTCAGCAAAAAATTGTTTTTGGAGAATTTGACAATGTAGTGTTGACCAGTCGCAATGCTGTTGATCACTATTTTAGACTTTGTAAAGAAATGCGTTTTACCGTACCAGACAGTACAAAATATTTTTGTTTGTCTGAAGCAGTTGCCTTCTACTTACAGAAATACGTGGTTTACCGAAAAAGAAAAGTGTATGTTGGTGAAGGTAGAATCAATGATTTAGAGGCTGTTTTCAAAAAATTCAACAAAGAAACTTTCCTTTTTCCTACTTCAGATCAACTAAAAAAAGATGTTCCTGATTTTCTTGATCATCTGGATCTTAAATGGAAACGCGCCATTTTATATCGAACTGTGGTAAGTGATCTTTCTGATCTTAGGGATGTATACTATGATGTTTTAGCTTTTTTTAGTCCTTCAGGGATCGAATCCTTATTTAAAAATTTCCCTGACTTCAAACAAAATAAAACGCGAATTGCTGCTTACGGAAACACAACCATAAAGGCAGCTGAGGAGGCAGGACTAGAAGTTCAAATAAAGGCACCCTCTCCAGATTCACCCTCCATGACTATGGCTTTAGAACAATACGTGGATAAGGTCAATAAAGTTTAAGAAGCATTTCTAAAATTTCGGACGCAAAGAAACCAAGCTAATAGGAGCAGACTACCTCCTAAAGGAGTAACTGGTCCCATCCATCGTATTGAAAAAGGGATATACTCCTTAAAACTCAAGATGAAGATACTTCCCGAAAAAAGAGAAATGCCAATGACCATAGACAAAAACAACATACGGTGTTCCCTTTCTTTACTTTTGTAATCAAACTGAGAAAGTACAAGCAATCCCAATCCGTGATAGGTCAAATAACGCACCCCTGTTTGAAAACTAGAAAGGGCTTTTTCATCAATCCATTGTTCTAAATAATGACTTGCAAGAGCACCCAATGCAACCGAAAGAAACATAAACAATCCACCAAAAAAACGCATTCTTTTTCTTAATTTCATAAACTATTTTTTTTAAATAATTAAATATTTATATTAATTATCTAATTTTTAATTAATATTTTTAAACAAATAAAACAATTTTTTAATTACTACTCAAATCATTTTATTTCGATGAAGATTACTGAACAAACAGTGTCTGTAGACGGTATAGACAAAATCATATTAAAACACTTGTTGAATGATGCGCGTACTCCGATTCAAATGCTTGCAAAATCTTGTGGGATATCTGGAGCAGCAGTACATCAGCGTCTAAAAAAACTTGAAAAGGCAAATGTTATCTCCGGTTCTCAAATCATCCTAAATCCTAAAATACTTGGATATAAAACACTTGCTTTTATCGGTATTTATTTGGATAAAGCCATGCGCAACCCAGAAGCTGTAAAACAGTTAAAAAACATACCCGAAGTGGTAGAATGCCACTACACTACAGGAAACTGGAGTATTTTTGCTAAACTTCTTTGTAGAGACAACGAACACCTAATGGAATTACTCAATAAAAAGATTCAATCCGTAGAAGGTGTTTCCAGAACAGAAACCTTTATCTCTCTTCAGGAACAAATGAATCGACAAATTGCCTTTTAACTACTCCCTTCTTCCACCAAAGACTTGAAAGGCAAAATAGGCAAGTGTTGCTAAGGAAGAAAGCGCTGCAACCACATAAGTTCTAGCAGCCCATTTCAGTGCATCTTGAGCCCCTGCATATTCTTCACGAGAAACCACATTTTTACGCTGCAGCCATGCTAAGGCTCGATTACTAGCATCGTACTCTACAGGTAGGGTTATGAAGCTAAAAAGTGTACCCATAGCAAACAAACCTACTCCTGCGACGGCAATTTCAAAACCGAAAGGAATCACCTGCATCAGCACCAGTCCCGCAATGATGACAATCATAGAAAGATTGGATGCTATCCCCACAACAGGAACTAAAGAAGAACGCAGTTGCAGCCATTCATAGCCTTGAGCGTGTTGCACTGCATGTCCACACTCATGTGCAGCTACTGCAGCAGCAGCAGCATTTCGCTCATGATAAACCGACTCACTTAAATTTACCGTTCTTTTCTGAGGGTTGTAATGATCTGTTAAAGAACCACGTACAGAGATAACTTCTACATCTCTAATTCCATGATCTGCCAACATCTGTTCTGCAATTTCTTTTCCTGACATCCCATTGCGTAATTGTACTTGAGAATAGGTTTTGAATTTGCGTTTTAACGTATTGCTCACCCACATACTTGCAAGTGAAATCAATAGTATAAGTAGGTAATAACTTCCCATAGTTTTTGTTCAAAAATACAAGATATCAAATGAAAACCGATCGCTAGTTTACAATTTTAACTAAAATATAAGAGCCTTTTTTAAAGCTCTATCAATAGACTATATTGATGATTTTATTGGGAACAATTATCCATTTTTTTGGAATTGCATCCTGTAGATATTCTGCCGTCCTAGAGTCTTGAAGAACAGCCTGTTTTATTCCTTCTTGATCTAAACTCAATGATAAAGACAATGTAAAACGCATTTTACCATTAAAAGATACAGGGTAGTTTTTAGTATCTTCTACAAGATAGGATTCATTTACTATTGGGAAAGGTTCCGCTACGAGAGACTCGGCATGGCCTAATCTTTCCCACATTTCCTCAGCAATATGAGGAGCAAATGGAGATAAAAGTACCGTGAGTGGAGTTAGTATTTCTCTACTGTGACAATTCATTTGTGTCAATTCGTTTACACAAATCATAAACGAACTCACACAAGTATTGAAAGAAAATTGCTCAATATCTGAGGTCACTTTTTTTATCGTTTCGTGAAGTGCCTTAAGAGATTGTTTACTCGGCTTTTCCTCGTTGACAATCCATTGGTCTTCATTATAAAACAAACGCCAGTACTTCTTTAAGAAATTATGTACTCCTGAAATTCCCGCTGTATTCCAAGGCTTTGCTTGCTCTATTGGCCCTAAGAACATTTCGTACATTCGAAGTGTATCGGCTCCATACTGCTCGCAGATTTCATCTGGGTTGACTACATTATATTTTGATTTGGACATTTTTTCCACTTCTCTACCCACCTTAAAAACACCCTTGTTGGATTTAAATTCAGCTGTTTCAAACTGTACTTGCCATTTTTTTAATCCTTCTATATTCAATTCATCAGAGGCATTCACTAGATTAACGTCTACACGAACAGGTTCGAAGGTTTCGGTATCATTCAAAAGATCTTTTGATAAATAGGTTTGTGTGCCCGGCTTTCTGTATATAAAAGCTGAAGTCCCTAAAATCATGCCTTGGTTGATCAATTTTTTTGCATACTCCTCTACAGGAAGTAATCCGAGGTCAAATAGAAATTTTTGCCAAAAGCGAGAGTACAGTAAATGCCCTGTAGCATGTTCACTACCCCCAAGGTAAAGATCCACATCCTTCCAGTAGGCAGCTGCTTCTTTACCTACAAATTCTTCATCATTTTTTGGATCCATATACCTGTAGAAATACCAGGAGCTTCCCGCCCAACCCGGCATGGTATTCAACTCCAAAGGAAAGACCCTCTTATGATCTATTGCATCGTTTCCTACCACTTTTCTTGATTTAGTATCCCACGCCCATGATTTTGCATTCCCAAGCGGTGGTGCGCCCTCTGGTGTGGGCAAATATTTTTCTACGTCTGGTAATCTGAGAGGCAAGTCTTCTAAGGAAAGAGGTTGTGGCATCCCTTCCTTGTAATACATTGGGATGGGTTCTCCCCAATAACGCTGTCTGCTGAAAATAGCATCTCTCAAACGATAGTTTACCGTACCCGAACCACATCCTTTTTCTTCTAAGGCTTCAATAACTTTCTCCATAGCTTGCTTGTAGGGTAAACCTGTGAGAAAATCTGAATGGTCAATAACAGCTGTGGCTTTATCCGAAAAAGCTTCAGTTGCTACAGAGACTCCTTTAAAAATATTTTTAATAGGCAAATCAAAATGCTTAGCAAAATCATAATCTCTTTGATCTCCACAAGGTACAGCCATAACAGCACCCGTTCCATAATCTGCTAAAACGTAATCCCCGATCCAAATCGGAATACGATCTCCTGTGAACGGATGTAATGCATATCCTCCTGTGAACACACCAGTAGTGTTTTTCACATCTGCCATTCGCTCTCTCTGCGAACGTTGCTGTGTTGCTTTGATATAAGCTTCCACCTCATTTTTCTGATCGGGATGGGTGATTTTTTGAACAAGTTCTAGCTCTGGTGCCAATGTCATAAAAGTAACTCCAAACAAGGTGTCGGGTCGTGTTGTAAAAACCTCGATTTTCTCATCATGTCCTTCCACCTCAAAAAACACCTTTGCGCCGATGGATTTTCCTATCCAATTGCGTTGCATTTCTTTTAAAGAGTCAGACCAGTCAATCATTTCCAGACCTTGGAGTAGACGTTCAGCATAAGCTCCTATACGCATACTCCATTGTTTCATTTTCTTTTTGGTAACAGGATAACCTCCCCTTTCAGATACACCGTTGATGATTTCATCATTTGCTAAAACAGTGCCTAATTCCGCACACCAGTTTACTTCGGTTTCAGAAAGATAAGTCAAACGATAACCCAAAAGAATTTCTTCTTTTTTTACTGGGTTAAACCCCTTCCAATCCTCTGCACTAAAAACTTCAATACCTGGACTACAGACTGCATTGACCTTTGAGTTTCCTTCTTTTTCAAAAAGAGTGATGAGATCATTTACCGGTTGTGCTTTATCTGTATCCACACAATAGTAATGCTCAAAAAGAAGCAGGAAGATCCATTGCGTCCACTTGTAAAAATTAGCATCAGAAGTTCTCACCTCTCGACTCCAATCGTATGAAAAACCCATTTGATCTAACTGATCCCTGTAACGGTCTATGTTTTCTTGTGTTGTTTTTGAAGGATGCTGCCCTGTTTGGATGGCGTATTGCTCTGCTGGCAAACCAAAAGAATCATACCCCTGTGGATGCAATACATTAAAACCTTTATGTCTTTTATAGCGAGAAAAAATATCACTAGCAATATACCCTAAGGGATGCCCTACATGAAGACCAGAACCTGAGGGATAAGGGAACATGTCCAAGATGTAAAACTTGGGCTTTTCAGTATTATTTAGTGCATGAAAGGTTTTGTTTTTTTCCCAATACGCACGCCATTTTTTTTCGATTTGTTGAAAGTTATATCCCACAGTTTTGCTGTTCATCCTTATAAAAGCCACAAAAATAAGCTTATTGCTTGAATGTCAAAAAGCTAAAAGAATATTTTATCTCAAGAGGTATCTTTCTATTTCTTTTTTACTTTTACAAAAACAAAGCCTGTGTCCACAAACTTTAATGACAATTATCCTAAAAAAAGAGTGCTGAACAGCTATGTTTCTGTGGTTATAAGCATCACAGTCGTTTTGCTTTTTTTAGGTGTTTTAGGACTTTTTTTACTCAACACTAAGAATGTAGCATCCCATTTCAAAGAACAAATTGTGATGACTGTTTATTTAAAAGACAGTGCAAAAGATATCGAAATCACACAACTTCAAAAAAAAATACAACTCGACCCAGCAACTAAAAAAGTACAATATACCCCCAAAGAAGAAGCTGCTGAACAATATTCCAGAGACATCGGAGAGGATTTTTTAGAATTTTTAGGCTATAACCCCTTGCTCAATTCTCTTGACATTTATTTCAATGCTAATTATGTAAATACGTTGAGTTTAACCCAAACCAAAAATGAAATTGAGTCTGCAGACTTTGTAGATGAAGTTGTCTACGATCAGCCTTTAGTGACACTTTTGGACGAAAACATTCAAAAAATTTCGGTTGTTCTTATGATCTGTACTGTTCTTTTCATTGGAATTGCGTTGGTGTTAATTAACAGTTCCATTCGTCTTTCCATATACTCCAAAAGAGTAATCATCAAAACCATGCAGCTAGTAGGAGCTACAAAATCTTTTATTCGAAAGCCCTTTATTTGGAGTCATTTGAGATTGGGAATACTGAGCTCTTTTCTTGCACTTCTTCTTTTAAGTTTTTTGCTCTGGGAGGTAAATTCTCGTTTTCCAGAACTCGAAATGCTGAAACAAAAAAAGGAACTAATGCTCGTGTATGGAGGAATTTTAATTTTAGGAGTTGGAATAACATCCATCAGCACCTTTTTTGCGACGCAACGCTATTTAAACTTAAAAACGGACGCCGTTTACTAATCAGCTTATGAAAAAGAAAACACCTAAAAAAAACTTTTTATTTCAAAAGCACAACTACCGCATTCTGTTTGCTGCCCTTTTGATTATAGCTATTGGTTTTATTTTAATGGCGGGTGGTGGAAGCGAGGATCCCAATTATTTCAATGAAGAAATTTTTAATTTTCGAAGAATTCGACTGGCACCCTCACTAGTACTTTTAGGCTTTGGCGTGGCTATGTACTCCATTTTAACCAATCCAAGGCCGAAGGAATGAGTTATCTAGAAGCTCTTATTTTAGGAATAATTCAAGGTCTTACTGAATTTTTACCGATATCTTCTAGTGGTCACTTGGAAATAGGAAAAGCTCTTTTCGGAAATGAGAGTGTAGGTCAAGAAAGTCTGTTTCTTACTCTCGTACTCCATTTTGGAACTGCCCTAAGCACAGTAGTTGTTTTTAGAAAAGACATTATCCAACTACTAAAAAGTTTAATTCAATTTAAAAAGGATGAAAACAACTACTTTTCATTAAAGATTTTACTTTCAATGTTTCCGGCAGTTTTTGTTGGATTGTTTTTACAAGAGTTCATTGAACAATTGTTTTCTCGAAACCTACTTTTAGTTGGTCTCATGTTATTACTAACCGCAGTTTTTCTTTTTTTAGCTGATCGCCCAAAAAAAACCAGAAAAGAGGTTTCATATACCAATGCCATTATCTTGGGTATTGTACAGGCAGTAGCTATCCTACCGGGAATTTCACGCAGCGGCTCTACAATTGCTAGTGCTGTGCTTTTGGGAATCGATCGAGAAAAAGCTGCACGTTTTTCTTTCTTGATGGTATTGCCTCTCATTTTTGGAAGTATGGCAAAAACCGCAATGGATTATGAGGGTGCTCAAGGTAACACGAACCTGTTGGCTTTATTAATTGGCTTTGGAGCTGCATTCATAACGGGAATTTTTGCTTGTAAATGGATGATTGCCTTAGTTAAAAACAGTCAACTCAAATACTTTAGCTATTACTGTATCCTTGTAGGCGTATTAACCATAAGTTATGGACTTTTTTAATAAAAAGTTTACAGCAGATACTCTTTTGGAGGGGCAAGTTTTTTTAATAGACAAGCCCTTAGGATGGACTTCCTTTCAAGTGGTCAACAAGATACGCTGGCATCTAAAAAATGAAAGTGGTTTAAAAAAGCTTAAAGTAGGTCATGCAGGAACCTTGGACCCACTAGCGACAGGTCTTTTATTGATTTGCACTGGCAAGAAAACCAAAAGCATCAGCACACTTCAAGGGCAAGAAAAAACTTATACAGGAACGTTTACACTGGGGGCAACTACTCCTTCTTATGATTGCGAAACAGAAATTGATCAACAGTTTCCCATAACGCACCTAGACGAAAATTATATTAAAGAGAAAGCTCTAAAATTTACTGGAGTTCTCCAACAACACCCTCCCCTTTTTTCAGCAATAAAAAAAGAGGGAAAACGACTCTATGAAATTGCACGCACTGGAAAAACAACAGAGATAGAAGCACGCCAAGTTACAGTTCATAAATTTGAAATAAAAAGGGTTGCTCTTCCAGAAGTAGATTTTCTAATTCAGTGTAGTAAAGGAACCTACATCCGAAGTCTTGCGCACGATCTGGGTAAGGAACTACTGTCAGGCGCCTACCTATCTTCGCTAAAAAGAACTCAAATCGGCCCCTACAAACTCGAGGATGCCTACAACATGAGGAGTGTCTCATACGTCTTTTCGGAAAAAAACATTCACAGTGTTCACCAAAACAAAAAGTGACGCAATCCAAACTATTTATTCAAAAAAACGTATTTAAAGAAGTCGGTTGATAGACCTGGAGAATCTTTTGAAAACTTAAATCGTTTTGAATAGTGAAAATTATAAGCAAGTCAAGCAAAATAAATTCTCCTTTAATTTCTATATTTGTAGTCACAGCTTTTCTAAATGAAATACCGTAGAATTCTCTTGAAATTAAGTGGTGAAGCCCTAATGGGAAATCAGAGCCACGGTATAGATCCTGAACGGATCGACAGTTATGCAAAGGAAATAAAAAAGGTTTTTGATCAAGGAATCGAAATAGCAATTGTTATTGGAGGTGGAAATATCTTTAGAGGAATTTCTGGAGCGAGTAAAGGTATGGACCGCGTACAAGCAGACTACATGGGAATGCTTGCAACAGTTATAAACGGTTTGGCCTTACAAGGTGCTTTAGAAAATAATAACATTCCTACTAGGTTACAAACAGCAATTAAAATCGAGGCTATAGCGGAGCCTTTCATAAAAAGAAAAGCAACGCGTCATCTTGAAAAAAACAGAGTGGTCATTTTTGGATCCGGTACAGGAAATCCCTTTTTTACTACAGATTCTGCTGCGGTGCTCCGTGCTATTGAAATCAATGCTGACGTCATTTTAAAAGGAACTCGAGTAGACGGCATCTACACAGATGATCCAGAAAAAAATATTAAAGCGACTAAATTCGACAATTTGTCTTTTGACGAAGTTCTCAAAAAAGGGATTAAAGTCATGGACACTACAGCTTTTACGCTGAGTCAAGAAAACAAACTACCGATTATCGTTTTCGATATGAACACGCCCGGGAACCTATACAACGTAGTCAAAGGTGAAAACATTGGAACTCGTGTCGATTTATAATTAGAATACAATGGAAGAAGAAATGCAATTTATTGTCGATGCTGCTAAAGAAAGCATGGATGCCGCATTGGCTCATTTGGAAAAAGAGATGCTCAATATACGCGCAGGAAAAGCTAATCCAATCATGCTATCTGGAGTAAAAGTAGAGTATTACGGAACCCCAACACCACTATCACAAGTAGCCAACATCAACACCCCAGATGGAAAAACACTGACTGTACAACCTTGGGAAAAAAATATCCTTGCAGACGTTGAAAAAGCAATTTTGATTGCAAACCTAGGATTCAACCCAATGAATAATGGCGAGTCAATCATTATCAATATTCCAGCCCTCACAGAAGAACGTAGAAAAGAACTGGCTAAACTGGCAAAATCAGAAGCAGAAAATGCAAAAATTTCGATTCGTGCGGCACGAAAAGACGCCAATTCCGAAATTAAAAAATCAGACACTTCAGAGGACGTTCAAAAAAACTATGAAATTGACATTCAAAATCTGACGGATCAATACATCGCCAAAGCAGATCAAATTTTCAGCGTAAAAGAAAAAGAAATTTTAACCGTCTAAAGCTGATGCTGTTAGCGACTAGGCTCGAATGAAAAAGAAAAAAAATTGGAATCTCTGGAGCCTTGTGGCACGACTCATTCTTAGAAATCGTGTCCTCATTCTATTATCAATTGTAGCGCTCACACTTTACTGGTCAACCCAGTGGAAGTACATGCAATTTACTTTTACAGAAGCCAATTTACTTCCAGACAACCATCCGGAAAACATTCTTTACCAGTCATTTACCAAAACCTTTGGAGAAGAAGGCAATGTAATTGTCATTGCTGTACAAGACAGTACTTTTTATACCCCGCAAAAGCGATTGGAGTGGAAAGAATTAAATGAAAAAATAGAAGCCTTTGAAGAAATTCAATTTGTACTCTCTACAGAAAATATTCAAGAACTGGTCAAAGACAACAATCAAAAAAACTTTACTCTAGAAGCGGTTTCAAAAAACTACCCTATAGAGAGTAAGGTTCCTGAAAAATTTAAAGAAAAGCTCTTTTTAGAACTTCCCTTCTACAAGAACTTGCTTTTTGACGACCAGTCCAACATCATTCGGTCAGTAATTTATATGGATCCGGAGATCGTCAATACAGCAAAACGTAAAGATTTTATTTTTGATCATTTCATTCCGCTCATCAACCGTTTTGAAAACGAGAAAAAAACGAAGGTTCACGTTTCAGGTATGCCCTATATCAGAACTCTAAACGCACAAAATATCGTAGATGAAATAGGGCTGTTTGTTTTAGGGGCTACCCTTATTACCTCTTTGATTTTCTTTCTGTTTTTTCGTTCCTTTAGAGCTACATTTATCTCGCTCATTGTTGTTGCCATAGGGGTAATGTGGGCTTTCGGTATCCTTGGGTGGTTGGGCTATGAAATTACGGTACTCACTGCACTCATCCCTCCCTTAATCATTGTTATTGGTGTTCCCAATTGTATTTTCTTGATTAACAAATACCAACAGGAAATTGCAAAACACGGTAATCAAGCCAAATCACTCCAACGTGTCATTGTTAAAATTGGTAATGCTACTCTAATGACCAACCTAACAACTGCATCTGGTTTTGCTACTTTTATTTTAACCAACAGTAAGATTTTGAAAGAATTTGGTGTAGTTGCGTCCATCAACATTATTGCCATCTTCTTGCTCTCATTACTCATTATCCCAATTACCTACAGCCTAATGGCACAGCCCAAGAAAAAGCATTTAAAGCATTTAAAAAATAAAACGATCGACGTTTTTGTGACTTGGATGGAAAATGCTGTGAGAAAAAAAAGAATCAATGTTTACATGGTTTCCTTACTAGGTCTTATCATTGGTATAATGGGCATTTATCAAATGAAAATATCAGGAAGCCTCATAGAAGATATGCCTAAGAGTGCTCCTTTTTTTCAGGATATATTATTTTTTGATCAAAGTTTTAATGGTATAGTGCCTTTAGAAATTTGGGTAGACAGCAAGAGAGAAAAGGGCATTGTAAAACCGGCAACCTTGAAAAGAATGAATGACCTGCAAGAAGCAATAGAAGAAATTCCTGAGCTTGCACCCCCAATATCTGTTGTCAATGCAATAAAATACGCAAAGCAAGCCTACTATAACGGAAACCCTAACTTTTATGCTTTACCTACACCTCAGGAAAATAGTTTTATTTATCCCTTTTTAAATAATTCTGATGGAAGCAGTCAGTTGCTCAACGGTTATGTAGACAGTACAGGACAATATGGAAGGATCACCACCTATATGAAGGACATAAAAACCGATCGTATGGTAGAAATAGAAAACGACCTAAAAGAGTCCATCAGTAAACTATTTCCCGAAGATCGTTACGGTGTTGAGATTACCGGAAAATCGTTGTTGTTTTTAAAAGGCACAAAATATTTGATCAATAATCTAATCTTGTCACTGAGTTTGGCGATACTCTTGATAGCTCTATTTATGGCCTTTCTCTTTCGATCCTTTAAAATGATACTTATCTCTTTAATCCCCAATCTACTCCCTTTAATCATCACAGCAGGAGTAATGGGTTTTACAGGCATCCCATTAAAACCTTCCACTATTTTGGTTTTCAGCATTGCATTTGGGATATCGGTAGATGACACCATTCATTTTCTTGCTAAATACAGACAAGAATTGATTGCCAATGGATGGAAGATAAACAAAGCGGTTTTTAGTGCTTTACGAGAAACCGGAATCAGTATGTTCTACACCTCCATAGTGTTGTTTTTTGGTTTTTCTATTTTCATGTCTTCCAATTTTGGTGGGACACAAGCCTTAGGAGGATTGGTGGCTGTAACACTGATGATGGCCATGCTGGCCAATTTAATCTTACTTCCTTCTTTATTAATTTCTCTTGAAGATTCCATCAGCAACGATAAAGTCCTCAAGCCCCCAAAAATAAAGCTGGTCGACTAGTGAGTTAGCGGTATTGCAATACAAAACTTTATGAAATAAAGCTATCTTTGTGGCGGCTTAAGAAAATATTTTTGGAATGAAAGCAACGAAAATCAAAACTCTTCTACAATCTAAAGAACGGAACCTTAACGTCACAGTACAAGGATGGGTAAAAACATTTCGTGCCAACCGATTTATCGCCCTCAACGATGGTTCTTCTTTGAACAACCTACAATGCGTTGTCGACTTTGAAGCCTTTGAGGAAAGTACTCTTAAAAGAATTACTACAGGAGCTGCACTTCAAATAGAGGGTTTGCTGATAGAAAGTCAGGGCGGAGGACAAGAGGTAGAACTACAAGTTAATACACTGAGTATAATTGGAGATTCTGACCCTGAAAAATACCCAATACAACCAAAAAAACACAGTCTTGAGTTTCTGAGAGAAAAAGCCCATTTGAGAGTGAGAACAACCACTTTCGCTGCAATAATGCGGGTGCGGTCTGCTTTATCTTTTGCCGTACACAAGTTTTTTCAGGAAGAAGGTTTTTTCTACGTCAACACACCAATAATCACAGGCAGTGATGCAGAAGGAGCTGGGGAGATGTTTCGTGTCAGCACCCTAGATCTTAAAAACACACCTCTTAACGAGGAAGGATTGCCCAATTTTAAGGAAGATTTTTTCGGAAAAGAAACCAATCTAACCGTCTCTGGTCAGCTTGAAGCAGAAACCTACGCCCTGGGACTAGGTGAAGTGTATACCTTCGGTCCTACCTTTCGTGCAGAAAATTCTAACACCACAAGACATCTTGCTGAATTTTGGATGATTGAACCCGAAATGGCATTTTACGACCTTACGGATAATATGAATTTAGCTGAAAAATTCATCACAAGTGTTCTGAAAGATGTCCTTGAAAGATGCCAAGAAGATCTGAAGTTTCTAGATGAGAGACTAGCAAAAGAAGACCAGAGTAAACCACAAGCAGAACGAAGTCCTATGGGCTTGATAGAAAAAATTAAATTCGTTATTGACAACGATTTTAAAAGAGTAAGCTATACCGAAGCTTTTGAAATTTTGAGAAATTCAAAACCAAACAAAAAGAAAAAATTTGTTTTCCCTGTGAACGAATGGGGTGTTGATTTACAAAGTGAACACGAGCGTTATTTGGTTGAAAAACACTTCAATTGCCCAGTGATCTTATACGATTATCCGGCAAACATCAAAGCCTTTTACATGCGTCGTAACGACGATGAGAAAACAGTACGAGCTATGGACATTCTCTTTCCTGGAATCGGTGAAATTGTGGGTGGCTCTCAAAGAGAAGAACGCCTTGAGGTACTTGAAAAACGCATAGAGGAAATGAATATCGACAAAGAGGAGCTTTGGTGGTACCTTGACTTAAGACGTTTTGGAAGTGTCCCTCACAGTGGTTTTGGTCTAGGATTTGAACGCTTGGTTCAGTTTGCCACTGGAATGAATAATATTCGAGACGTCATTCCCTTCCCTAGAACCCCCCAAAATGCTGCCTTCTAAAGTGAAGGCTAAATTGCATATCTTTACCTAGAAGATCGATTTCCTATGCTTAAGCAACAGCTCCAAATAAAGCTTTCACAGAAATTATCTCCTCAGCAAATTCAGCTGATGAAGATGATCCAACTCTCTACACTAGAACTTGAACAAAAAATTGAATCTGAAATGGGTGAAAACCCAGCATTGGAAAGTGGAATAGAAAAGCCTAGCAATGACCCACTAGACAACGATTACGAGGAGAATGAAAAAATAGAAACCGATGAAATTGAAATCGATCAATATCTAAGCGACGACGAGATTCCTTCCTATAAACTTTATGCCAACAATTACAGTAGTGATGATGATACTTCAACAATACCTGTTACAGGAGGGATAAGTTTGCATCAACACTTGTCCCAGCAAATAGGAAATTTAATCCTATCAGAAACTGAAATGGAAATTGCTGAGTTTATTATTGGAAGCATTGATGAAAGTGGTTACCTAAGAAGAAGCAATGAGGAGCTCATCGACGATTTGGCCTTTACCCAAAACCTAATGGTAACAGAATCCCAAATTGAAAAAACCATAAAAGCGGTTCAGTCTCTAGATCCCGCAGGTATAGCCGCCAGATCACTAAAAGAATGTTTACAACTTCAACTTGAAAAGAAAAAGAAAGACCGTCCAGAAGTTGGTCATGCACTTGAGATTATTAAAAATCAATTTGATCATTTTAGTCATAAACACTATTCTAAATTACAAGAAAGAATAGGTCTAAATAAAGAAGAACTAAAAACTGCTTTGGACCTTATAAGTAGACTTAATCCCAAACCAGGAGGAGCCCTTTCCTCAAACAATCAAAACAATCAGATAGTACCAGACTTTATCTTAACCCTTGAGGATGGAGAACTCAACATTCAACTCAATCAAAGAAATGCTCCTCAACTGAAGGTGTCAAACACCTATAAAGAAATGCTTACTGGCTATTCAGAATCTGAAACCAAGACAAACTCACAACAGGAAGCGGTTCAATTTATCAAACAAAAACTTGATGCAGCACAATGGTTTATAGATGCAATAAAGCAACGCCATCAAACCTTAACACTCACCATAAATGCCATATTAGAGCACCAAAGAGAATACTTCTTGACCGGTGATGAAAGAAAATTACGTCCCATGATCCTGAAAGATATTGCTGATAAGGTGTCTATGGATATCTCAACAATTTCAAGGGTGGCAAACAGCAAATACATCGATACTCCCTATGGCACAAAATTGCTTAAAACCTTTTTTTCTGAAGGATTAAAAAATGAAGATGGTGAAGATGTCTCCTCTATTGAGATTAAAAAAATACTGGAACAATTGATTTCTGAGGAAAACAAGAAAAAACCATTAACAGACCAGACGCTCTCTGTTTTAATGAAAGAAAAAGGCTATCTCGTTGCCCGAAGAACAATTGCTAAATACAGAGAACAATTGGACATTCCTGTTGCTCGTTTACGAAAAGAACTCTGATTATAATACGTAAAAAATCAACCCTATTTTTAGTGGAATCAGTTGAAATGAAGCGTTACCGCTTACAGGACTGGTAAAAATCGGACTTAACTGATATGCCAGATAAAAATTCCAGGTATTGTAACCAAAACTGAGGTGTGCTGTAGTACCAAAATTTTGGATCTCATCTGTTAAAGGAAAAAATTGTGCCTGTTGCTTAGCTCTTTTTCTATAATGGTATTGTAGGGCAATACCTCCATAAATCCTCCAAAAAGAAAAATCGGTTGCTGTACTGCTTCTCCAACGAAATGACAAAGGCAATTCTAAAGAATGAACAGATAAAAACAGAGGAGATGTAAGCGCCTCATTTAAATCAGAAAAGCCAAAGGTCTTTTCTGTGGAAATAAGATTTGTAGTATAGCGTTCAAATGCCATGCCTAGACCTATTCCAGCTGCAATTTTACCTGTTTTTGTCAAAGGATAATCCCGTACAACTCCCCACTGAAAGTGTCTTGAAATTCCTCTGGGATTAAAGGATTCAAGATTACTATCCAATAAAACTAGGGAAGTACCAAAATAAAATTGATCTTCTCTATAAGTAGCATGATCTAGCTCTTCAAATTCTTGTCCCAAGACAGAAAAACAACAAAAAAAGAAAAACAGAACCTTTTGGATCATAACTAACAGCTATTTATTTAACGTGTTTTAATGAATTACATCCTCTTTTACTAATATGTACTCACATTAAAGTAAAAAAAAAGTGCCTCGATGAGACACTTTTTTTTGAAAACTATTAAAAATTAATTCAAGTTTTGGGTATAATCCCCAACCCTAGTGGTATAGTTAATCTTTAAAGCACTTACTTTGCGAAGTTCTTGTTTGATATCTTGAATCAATCCCATCTTTGTTTCACTATCTACCTTTAAAGCAGTAGTCAGAACGTTCTGAAGTTCTTGACGTTTAGATGCACGTTCGGCAAGAATAAAAGCACCTACTTCATTAACAGAAGCAAACTTGTCATTCAACTGAACTCTTGCACTAGACCCGTATTTATCTTCGTATCGAGAGGATGGTTTTCCTGCGTAAATGTACATTACACGATCTTTCTTATCTAATTTTTGAACCTGGTCGGCTGCAGGGAGCTTGTTAGTTACCATAAGGGTACTGTCGCGCATCACTGTAGCAACCATGAAGAAAAACAACAACATAAAAACGATATCGGGTAAAGATGCGGTTGAAATGGCGGGTAAATCGCCTCCCTTTTTCTTTTTAAATTTTGACATAGTTTTAGGTTTAATTTAGTTTAGCTGATTCAGCTTCAGATAATTTCTGAGGAAACATGGCTTTAACCTGATCTAATTTTGGTTTAAGCTCCTCTGCAACCTCTACCGGTGTTCTAGGATCATCGTATTGCTTTTGAGCTTGTACAAAATTGATTCCCAAACTTGGATACAATCTCTCAAATTCACGATTTCGAAGATCATTGTAAGCGGCAACCAACTCGTTTTGAACGGCAATGTACACTTTGTAAGAAGTTTCACGGTCGTTCTTCAGCGAGATAATGGCCTTATCTGGATTGTCAGAAGATGTTTCATCACGTTCTCCTTGGCAGTAATCACAGGCTTCATCGCCTACACCACCTCCATTATCTAGGAAAGCGATAGCAAGGGAACGCAAGTCCGCAATGTCAGCAAGCTCTTCCTCTACCAAAAGTTGATCGTTTTTACTGACCAATACAGTAAAAATGTTCTTTTGTCTAATAATTGGAGGGTCTACTTGATCTTCCATAGGAGGCAATTTACGGTTCAGCCCGCTGTCTGTCTCAATGGTAGTTGTTACCAAAAAGAAAATCAATAATAGAAAAGCGATATCCGCCATGGATCCCGCGTTTACCTCGGGTGCTGCTCTTTTGGCCATGACTTATCGGTTTAAAATTTTCTTTGCACCAGAAAGAAGCATAGATAAAATAGCTAAGGCAGAAAGAATGTAAAACATTCTCAATCCTGTACCTACCCATCTTGATCCTGCCGCAGAAAGCACTTCGCCGTCTTTCATTGGTGTTTCTACACCTGTGGAAAGCGCATAAGAAATGCCCAGAACCACAAGGAAACAACCGATGAAGATTAATGACTTTTTAAGCTTTTCTCCGCTGGATGCTAGGTTTAACAAAGAGAATAAAACGGTTACCACTACTGTGATGACTAAAATCGCAATGGCTAGAGAAACCAATGGAGAGACCGCGCCAAAATCACCAGCACTAGCTGCCATTTTGATTTCCTCATCTCCTACTCCTATAATTCTAAATAAGAATAAGCCACCTAGTAAACCAAAAACAGCACTGATAATTTTTACAATTGTTTGAAGATTCATTTGAATTGCTGTTAGAGGTTAATTATTTCTTTTGTGCAACAAGGATGTCGATCAAAGTGATCGATGCATCTTCCATGTCATTTACAATACTATCGATTTTTGCTACAATGTAATTATAGAATACCTGAAGGATAATCGCTACAATAAGACCAAATACCGTTGTAAGAAGTGCTACTTTAATACCTCCAGCTACCAAAGAAGGCTGCATGTCTCCAGCAGCTTCAATTTTATCAAAGGCTTGAATCATCCCGATTACTGTTCCCATGAATCCAAGCATGGGTGCCAATGCGATAAACAATGAAATCCAAGAGACATTTTTTTCAAGCTGTCCCATCTGAACACCACCGTAAGCAACTACTGCTTTTTCAGCGCTTTCAACACCTTCATCCATTCGGTCTAAACCTTGATAAAAGATAGAAGCTACAGGTCCTTTAGTGTTTCTGCAATATTCTTTAGCTGCTTCAACACCTCCAGAGGAAAGAGCTTCTTCCACGCCATCAGTTAATTTTTTTGTGTTTGTTGTCGCCAAGTTCAAGAAAATGATACGCTCGATAGCGATGGCAAGTCCTAAAATCAAACAGATCAATACGATTCCCATGAATCCAGGTCCACCTTCTATAAAACGCTTCTTCAATTCCTGAGTGAAGGAAGCAGGTTGTGCTTGTGCTTCGTCGTCTTGTGCAATAGAAGTTGCTACTGTCGTAGCCGTATTAGGAGTTGCAACTGTTGCATTGGCTGTAGCCATAAAACCTAATAAAGTAAGGGCAATAAATAGTTTTCTCATTTTAATTAATGTTTGTTCTTTGATTAAATGCGGTTAAAGATAAAAAAAAATATACACGATATTAATTTTTGCAGAGAGGAAGGGATTCGAACCCTCGATTCCAATGCAATTGGAATACACACTTTCCAGGCGTGCGCCTTCGACCACTCGGCCACCTCTCTAAAATCAACATCTCAAATAAAGGGAAAATTTATCTTTTTATAAAAAAAATCAATGCTAAATTTTAAAATTTTTGTTCTTAAAAAGAGCTAAAGCATTGGCCGTCGTTTTTTCAGCGATCTCTTGAGGTGAACGTTGATAACAAGAAGCTATTTTCTCCAAAATCAAAGGTAAGTAAGCACTTTCATTTCGTTTACCTCTGTAAGGTTTTGGAGCGAGGTAAGGCGCATCGGTTTCTAGCACTATAGATTCCAAGGGCAACTCCTGTAAAAACTGATCTATTTTTCCATTTTTAAAAGTCACTACTCCTCCTATTCCCAAAGAAAAATTTAAATCGATCGCTCTCAAACCTTGTGCTTTATCCCCCGTAAAGCAATGGAAAATACCAAATAAATCAGGAGACTTGTGTTGCTCTAAAACTTCAAAAACTTCATCAAAGGCCTCGCGACAGTGAATGACAATTGGTAAACCATATTTTTTAGCAAGTTGAATTTGTTTGGAAAAAGCTTCTTGTTGTTCTTTTAAGAAGGTCTTGTCCCAATACAAATCGATTCCTATCTCTCCAAGGGCACAAAAAGAGCGGGACTTCAGTAGATCTATCAGTTTATTCAATTCTTCTTCCACCCCTTCGTCGACGTGACAAGGGTGTAAACCCGCCATAAGGTGCACCTGGTCCGGATAACTTTTTTCCAGAGCAAGCATACGTTCCGTATAAGAGCTATCTATTGCAGGAACAAAAAAATGACGTACCCCAGCAGCCACTGCTCGATTCATCATTTCCTCACGATCGTCATCAAATGCTTCAACATAAAGGTGGGTATGGGTATCTACTAGAATCATAAATTAACTTGTGAGGCAAAGGTACTCAAACTAAAAAAAGCATGGTTTCTTTTTTAGGAAGTTGCTTTTTTATTAGTAAGTAGCACACCCCCATAAATTCTGTATAAATTTAAAACAAAGAAGAAGTAAAAGAGTACAGCAATGAATTAAGAACATTCAATTTTGTAATTATTATTACATTGAATAAAAATTGAATTACATGAAAAAAAATTTCTGTTGCAAACTGCGAATAACCAAGACAAAGCATCTCTGGTGTGCTGCACGAATCAATGGAAAAAACGCTGTGCTTTTAGTAGACACGGGGGCTTCGAATAGCTGTGTTCACTCCGAGCTACAAGAACACTTTGAATTGATTATAAAAGGCGAGCCTTTTGATGCTGCCGGAGCTAGTGTTGGTAAAATGAAAGCGACTCTTACCTCCAAATGTAAATTGGATCTCGGTAAAGAGTTTACCGGAAAACACGCTTTTGTCCTTTTAGACTTAAATCATGTAAACCAAACATTACAAAGCCAAGGAGCTCGTAAAATTGACGGAATCTTAGGTGCAGACTTTTTAAAAAGAAAAAAAGCAGTAATTGACTATGGACAGCGGATGTTATTTTTTTAAGTAAAAAAGCCTTTCAACTCAAGCTCGTCCGATTACAGTTCAAAGGCTTTTGTGAAGTCTCCGTCCATCAATAGTGCTATAGGATCTTCAAGGGCTTCTTTTACTGCAACTAAAAACCCTACAGATTCCCTACCGTCTATAATTCTATGATCATAGGACAAGGCCAGGTACATCATAGGTCGAATCTCAACTTTACCGTCTACAGCTACAGGACGTTGAATGATGTTGTGCATACCCAGAATTCCTGACTGAGGTGGATTGATAATAGGTGTGGACAACATGGATCCAAAAACACCGCCATTGGAAATGGTAAAGGTCCCACCCGTCATATCATCTATTGTAATTTTTCCCTCTCTGGCTTTGACTGCAAGCCGACTAATTTCTTGTTCTATTCCTGCAAAGGTCAGCAACTCCGCGTTGCGGACTACAGGCACCATCAACCCCTTTGGACCGGAAACAGCAACACTGATATCACAATAGTCGTAAGCAATCTTATAGTCTCCATCCATCATGGAATTGACATCAGGATACAGTTGTAGTGCACGTACCACGGCTTTTGTAAAAAAGCTCATAAAACCGAGTTTTACTCCGTGTTTTGCATTAAAAGCATCTTTGTTTTCATTGCGTACTTTAAATACTGCAGACAGGTCTACCTCGTTGAAAGTTGTCAACATGGCCGTTTCGTTTTTCGCTTCTACCAAACGTTCAGCAACACGTCTTCGGAGCATTGAAAGCTTAGATCGTTTTTGATCACGTGCTCCCCAATCCGGCTTTGTTCCCATAGAAGGTACTGCTTTTACCGCATCGTTTTTGGTGATTCTACCGCCCTTTCCTGTTCCTTTAACTTCACTTGGAGTGATTCCCTTTTCACTCATGATTTTTCGCGCTGCTGGTGAAGGTGTTTGGGCAGCATAACTGCTTTCCTCTACTGCAGGAGCCGCTTCAGGTGTAGCTGTAGGTGTAACTGTAGGGGCAGCCTCCTCAGTCTTTACTGTTGCGGTACCCTTTCCTTCTGTATCAATTAAACAGACTACAGCGCCTACGGCAACCGCATCGCCTTCTTCAGCTTTTAATGTGATTGTTCCAGATACCTCCGCAGGTAGCTCCAGGGTTGCTTTGTCAGAATCGACTTCAGCAATGGCTTGATCTTTTTCCACATAATCCCCGTCTGATACCAACCACTGGGCAATTTCAACTTCGGTAATGGATTCTCCTGGTGAGGGGACTTTCATTTCTAAAATCATGGTCTATTTCTTAGTTTTCTGTTTAAAATTATCTTGAGTGGGATCGAAAACATAGTCGATCACCTGTTGGTGTCTTCTTTGAAAACGCACTGCACTACCCGCGGCGGGAGCACCGTAATATCTTCTTGATACAGGTCTAAATTGAGTCGCTTGAGGCAATTGAAGCAATAAAAAGCTCCAAGCACCCATATTTCTCGGTTCTTCCTGTGCCCATACAATGTCTTTTACTGAGCTGAAGACTTTCAGTTGCTCCTCAATCTCTTTGACAGGAAGAGGGAACAACTGTTCTAAACGCACGAGGGCAACATCCGTTCTGTTTTTTTCTTCTCGTGCTTTAAGCAAATCATAATAAAACTTACCCGAACAAAAGACCAATGAGGTCGCTTTCTTTGGGTTTACCAGAGGATCTGCAATTAAAGGCTGGAAACCTCCATTGAAGAAATCTTCTCTAGTAGATACTGCCAGCGGATGACGCAACAAACTCTTTGGAGTAAATACAACAAGGGGTTTGCGGTAATTGGTTTTCATCTGTCTGCGTAACAAATGGAACATGTTGGCAGGGGTAGTACAGTTAGCGACAAACATATTGTCTTTAGCACACAGTTGTAAATAGCGTTCCATTCGAGCTGAAGAATGTTCTGCTCCCTGTCCTTCGTATCCGTGAGGGAGTAGAAGAACAATTCCATTTTGAATCTTCCATTTGTCTTCTGCGGAAGAGAGGTACTGGTCCAACATGATCTGGGCACCGTTGGAAAAGTCTCCAAATTGTGCTTCCCATAGGGTTAGTGTGTTTGGGCTCGCCATGGCGTAACCGTAGTCGAAACCTAAAACACCATACTCAGAGAGTGGAGAGTTGTACACGCTAAAGTGCCCTTGTTTCGTAGGGTTGATGTGATTGAGCAACACCATTTCTTCTTCGGTATTGACTGATTTTATAACAGCATGTCGATGAGAAAAAGTACCCCTTTCTACATCCTGACCTGAAAGTCGTACGTTAAAACCTTCTTGAAGCAGAGTTCCGTATGCCAGTAGCTCTCCCATAGCCCAGTCTAAAGAATTCCGATCAAAATACATGGCTTTGCGATCGGCAACCAAGCGCTCTATTTTTCTTAAAAAATTTTTGCCTTCGGGAAGTTCAGTAATTCCTTTTGCAGTCTGGTCCAGCATTTGTTTAGAAACCGAAGTTTTAACAGACTGTAACATAACACTCTCTTCCACTCGGCTAAACGCTTTCCACTCGTCTTCCATAAAGGGCGTGATGACGGTGTTTTCAATTTTTCGCGACCCTTCCAAGCTGTCTTCCAACCCAGCCTTATATTCTTCCTCTAACTTTTTGACATAGGCATCATCAATCAATCCCGCTGATTTTAACTCCTGAGCATAAATGTCTCTAGGATTGCTGTGCTTAGCGATAGCACTGTAAAGTTTTGGTTGCGTAAAACGAGGTTCATCTCCCTCATTATGTCCATATTTTCTGTAACCCAGAAGGTCGATAAAAACATCCTGACCAAAGCGCATTCTAAAGTCTAATGCAAATAAGGTAGCATGTACCACCGCCTCTGCATCATCTGCATTGACATGTAAAACGGGTGAGAGGGTAACTTTGGCAACGTCAGTACAGTAGGTACTGGATCGGGCATCGAGGTAATTGGTGGTAAATCCAATTTGATTGTTGACTACAATATGTATTGTTCCTCCCGTGGAATACCCTTTTAATTTTGCCATTTGAACAATTTCGTAGGGAAGTCCTTGTCCTGCAATAGCAGCATCACCATGAACGATAATAGGCAACACCTTGTTGGTGTCTCCTTTAAATTTGTTTTCCAGCTTGGCACGGCTAATTCCTTCCACAACAGCACCAACCGTTTCCAGGTGGGAAGGATTGGGTGCGATGTTCATGTTAATTTGTTTTCCAGTGTCTGTAACCCGCTGTGAGGTCCAGCCAAGATGGTATTTTACATCTCCATCAAAAACAACCTCTTCGTAATCTTTGCCGTCAAACTCATTAAAAATATCTTGGGTGGACTTTCCAAAAATATTGGCCAGGGTATTGAGGCGTCCACGATGTGCCATTCCCATAACAAACTCTTCTACCCCTTGATTGGCAGCAGATTCAATAACAGCATCTAAAGCAGGGATTAACGATTCTCCTCCTTCTAAAGAGAAGCGTTTTTGCCCAACGTATTTGGTATGTAAGAAATTTTCAAAGCTAACCGCTTGATTCAGCTTTTTTAGTATGTGTTTCTTTTGTTCTTGAGAAAAGTTGGGGTGGTTGTCGTTGACATTCAATCGTTTTTGAATCCAATTGACCTTTTCTGGGTTGCGGATATACATATACTCTACCCCTATAGAATCGCAGTAGATGCGCTGTAAATGTTCTATAATCACTTGCAGGGTACTGGGTCCTATTCCCATTATTTCCCCTGCGTTGAAGACCGTAGCTAAGTCCGCTTGACTCAGCCCAAAATTTTCAATATCAAGAGTGGGTGTGTACTTACGTCGTTCACGAACGGGGTTGGTTTTGGTAAACAAATGCCCCCTAGTACGGTAACCGTCGATTAACTTTACCACTCGAAATTCTTTCTGTAACTGATCTGGAATTTCGGTTTCCACGACTTCTCCCGAAGCAAATTGTTCTCCGCTGTGACCACTTTCTAATCCAAAATCGAATCCTTGAAAAAAAGCTCTCCAGCTGGGCTCTACACTGTCAGGATGCTGTAAATATTGATCGTATAATTCTGCGAAATAAGCGGTATGAGCCGCGTTTAAAAACGAATAATTATCCATGTAGTCAAGTCAGTACAAAAATCTGAATCAAAAGTACAACTTTTGCCTAAAGTGCCTTATCATTTCTGAAAAAATACGCTGTTTTAAGTGCTATTTTTCTCCTTGTAATGAAAATTAATACAAGCTGCTCTTTTTTTAAGAACAAGCTGTTTTTTAAGAGCGAACATTTTAATACCTTTTCGCCATGTTTGCATTGGTAGATTGTAACAATTTTTATGCTTCTTGCGAGCGTGTTTTTCAGCCGCAATGGGAGGGCAAGCCTGTGGTAATTCTCTCCAATAACGACGGCTGTGTCATTGCGCGCAGCAACGAAGCCAAAGCCTTGGGAATCCCTATGGGAGCACCTGCTTTTCAGTACGAAGCACAGTTCAAAAAACAGGGGATCAAAGTGTTTTCTTCCAACTACCCGCTTTATGGTGACATGAGCAGCCGAGTCATGCAAATTTTAGAACAATACACCCCAAATGTGGAGGTCTACAGTATAGACGAAGCTTTCCTGCAGTTTAAAGGATTTGATTTTTTTGACTTGGAACAAGAGGGACATCGCATGCGAAAGCAAGTACGCCAATGGACAGGCATTCCAGTTTCAATAGGAATAGCCCCTACTAAAGCTCTGGCAAAAATTGCGAATAAAATTGCTAAAAAATTCGCTCAAAGAACAGGTGGAGTTTATTGTATCGATACCAAAGAAAAGCGAATCAAAGCGTTGAAGTGGACTCAGATTGGTGACGTATGGGGTATAGGGCGACAGCACCGTCAGCGGCTGGAAACACTTGGTGTTACCACTGCTCGGGAATTTACCCTACTTCCTGACAATTGGATACGCAAGCACATGAGCGTACTGGGGCTGCGACTTAAAAAAGACCTGATCGGGATTCCAGCCATTCAACTGGAAGAAATCCAACCACCAAAAAAAGGGATTGCAACTACGCGAAGCTTCGAAGGGACCCTCAGTACTTTTTCAGAATTAGAAGAACGGGTTTCTACTTTTGCAACAAGTTGTGCTGAAAAAATGCGAAAGCAACAAAGCAGTTGTCATGCACTGCTGGTCTTTGTACGAAGTGATCCACATAAAAAAGGAGCCCTTCCTTACCGCAACAGCCGTGTACTTTCTTTACCCTACGCTACAGATTCTAGTATTCTATTGAGTAAATACGCCGTTATGGGACTACGCACGATTTTTAAAGAAGGTATTGCCTATAAAAAGGCGGGGGTGATGCTTATGGGACTCGCACCCACCGGCGAGCGCCAGCTTAGCATATTCCAAAACAACAACGGAAAACACCTAGCACTCATGCAAAGTCTAGACCAGATTCACAAACGCTTTGGTCCGCATCAAATCAAACTCGCCAACCAAGACCTGAACCGCACCTGGAAAATGAAACAAGAACACCTATCAAAACGCTTTACCACAGAACTCAAAGAAGTGATTACCGTAAAATAAATTTGATGAAGCAAACAACTATTGGCAAATTTTAAACATGTGAAAAAACAAAAACTCGTCTTTTTTCATCCCAATCAAGAAAAACCGAAACAGCTGCATCTTGCTCAGGAGGGTGTTTCTGCGGGTTTTCCTTCTCCCGCAGATGATTTTAAAGAACTGAGAATCAGCATTGATCAAGAGGTGGTGCGCAATGAGGAGGCGACCTTTTACGCCCGTGTTTCCGGTGAATCCATGCTAGGGGCAGGACTGGAAGATGGGGACCTATTGGTCATCGATCGGAGTTTGGAGCCCAAAGACAATAAAATAGCCGTTTGTTTTATCGATGGGGAATTTACCGTAAAGCGACTCAAAGTAGAAAAAGATTGCGTCTACCTGATGCCAGAAAATAAAAAATACAAACCCATCAAAGTAACCGAAGAAAACGAACTCACCATTTGGGGAGTGGTAACTTATGTTGTTAAAAAATTGTAATGCGTCGTTACGCCCTAGTTTTTATCGTGTTGCTCAGTTGCACCTGCTCCAAGACGAGTCTGGAGACAACCATACCCGACTGTATACGTCAAAAAATCAATACCTTAGAAAAAGAAAACGTTCGCAACCCCCCTGCAAAAGTGTATCAGTACACTTATCAAAACCAAACCGTTTATTATATTCCTTCCTACTGTTGTGATGTGTTTAGTGAACTCTACGACAGCAACTGTACCCTTATTTGCTATCCAGATGGAGGAATCACAGGAAGAGGAGATGGAAGATGTACTGACTTTTTTGATCTCAGAAAAGACGAAAAATTGATTTGGGAAGATTTGCGAAAAGAATAATATTCATTCAAAAACTACTCCATCAAAACCTTATGAAATAATTTTGCTAAAAAAGTGGCCAATTGGTCACTGCTTAGGTTGATGTCTGAAGTATGGGTTGCCAAAAACAATTCTGGAGGAGCACCGACCAACATAAAGCTGAGTAATAGAAACTCGTATTTTTCAGTAAACGATTTGATTTTTAGATCTGATTTTAAATCCCGATTTAAATTCTTTACAATGGTTTTTATAATATCGCTCTGGTAAGAGCTCTGACGAATGTGTGCTTGATTTAAAATATGGAAATGAATCATTTCAGGGGTTCCGATAAGATCAAAGTAATTTTTAAAAGTACCGTACAAATAGTCATATACATTGTCACTCTCTTTTCGGGTTTGTTGAATGGCAGTTTTTACCTTTTGGTTAAGCTCGTCAATTAAGGCGTCGAAAAGGGACTGGGTGTCGGTAAAATAGTTGTAGAAGGTTCCACGGGCAATAGCACTTTTTTCTACTATATCGGCTACGGTAGTTTTTTCCAAACCTACCGTTGAAAACAATTCCAGTCCTTCTTTTAGGAGTCGCTTGCGAACCTGCTCTTTTTGGGTTTCTCGTTTGCCCAAAACTTTTACCGCTTCTTTCACCCTATAAACGTTCGATGATTCCTGCTATTCCTTGTCCTCCCCCTACACAGGCAGTGACCATACCATAGCGTTGATTTCTTTTTTTCATCTCTTCCATAAGCTGTATACTCAGCTTGGCTCCTGTGCATCCCAAGGGGTGTCCCAGTGCAATGGCACCCCCGTTTACGTTTACGGTCTCCGGGTTGAGACCCGCTTCTTGAATGACTGCTAGTGCTTGAACGGCAAAGGCTTCGTTCAACTCTGTTTGTTCAATATCCGCAAGCTGTAAACCAGCCTGTTTCAATGCTTTTGGAATGGCAACACAGGGGCCAATACCCATGTATAAGGGATCCACTCCACCCACAGCACAAGCTGCCAAACGGGCAATGGGCTCTAAATTCAGCTCTTTAACCACCGCTTCGCTCACTACTAAAGTAAAAGCCGCTCCATCTGAAGTTTGAGAGGCATTCCCTGCAGTAACGACCCCTCCTTTTTTAAAGACCGCCCTTAGCTTAGACAGTCCTTCTACCGTCGTATCCCTACGGACCCCTTCATCTGTGTCTACAATATGCTTTTGGGTTTTGCGTTGGTTGTCTTCAACATAAACTTCTTCTACTTCTACAGGAACAATTTGTTCTTTAAAAGCCCCAGAATCTATTGCTGTTGCTGCTTTTTTATGTGAATGGAAGGAAAATACATCTGCGTCCTCCCGGCTTATACCGTATTTTACTGCTACAGCCTCTGCCGTATGCCCCATGCTGACATGATAGTTGATGTTTTCCATATTGGCTTGATAGCTGGGAGCCAGCTTATATCCTGTCATAGGAATCATACTCATGCTTTCTGCTCCTCCAGCCAAATAGATGTCACCAAAACCCGCTTTGATTTTTGCGACCGCCTGTGCAATCGCCTCAAGACCTGAAGCGCAATAGCGGTTGATTGTAATGCCTGCTACTTCTTTTCCCAAAGCACGTGCAGAAATTAAGCGTCCCACCTGTAACCCTTGTTCTCCTTCAGGATTGGCACAGCCTACGATAACATCATCTACCCGTTTGGGATCAATTTGAGGAACAGTTTGCATCAAGTGTTGAATAACTTGAACAGCCAAATCATCTGATCGGTAGTTTTTAAACCCTCCCTTTGTTGCTTTTCCAACAGCAGATCGGTATCCTTTTATAATATACGCTTCCATAGTTTAGTTTCTTAAGGGTTTGTTGTTCATCAGTAGGTATTGAATACGATCTAAGGTTTTTTGATTTCCAAGTAAACTCATAAAGCCTTCCCTTTCGATATCCAAAAGGTAGTGTTCACTTACTTGCTGAGGCGCGGTCAAGTCGCCACCACAAATGACATAGGCGATTTTACGAGCAATTTCCACATCGTAATCCGACATGTATTCACCCAAACGAAATTCGTTTATGGCGGAGTACAGGACACTCATTCCTCCTCTTCCCAAAACCCGGATGTCTTCTCTTGGTGAAGGAGGCATATAATTGGTGGCTAGTTCCAGAACTTTTTCTTTGGCTTTACCGATGTTCAAAGGTGTGTTAACACACACAAGGTCACGGTCCTTTTTTAGATAACCCAAATCATAGGCTTCATAAGCAGAAGTAGAGACTGCTGCAGTAGCAATGGACTTAAAATAGTTGATGAGTGTTGGATTTTGCACATCGCCTTCAAAAAAGTCATCGGAAGCACGCAAGGCAAACTCTTTCGTTCCTCCTCCTCCAGGCAATAGTCCAACACCTACCTCTACCAGTCCTATATAGGATTCTGCAGCGTAGATTCCAGCATCGCAATGCATGGAAATTTCACACCCTCCACCAAAGACATAACCCTGAGTAGCAACGACCACAGGGACTTTTGAAGTGCGTATTCTCATATTAATTTGTTGGAAATCGGCTACAAATTGCTCTAAAACATCAAACTGCTTCTGCATGGCAAACATTCCGATGTTCATCAAATTGGCTCCGACAGAAAATTGCTTGGCGTTATTTCCAATTACCAATCCATTCCAACCCTCTTCTTCTGCGAGCTGAAGTACTTCATTTAGTGCTTTTCCTATGCCCTCGCCTATAGCATTACTCTTGCTGGTAAATTCCAAACACAGTACTCCGTCTCCAATATCGTGTACGGTACATTCGCTGTTTTTAAGAACGGGATTTTGTTCGCGGTAGCTATCCAAAATTATAAAGGCTTCCGTTCCTGGTAGCGGTTCGTAGGTTTTCGACTGAATGTTAAAGTATTTTTTGACTCCTTTTTCGAATTTGTAAAAACAATTTCCTCCTGCTTCTTTCAAATCTTCAATCCACTGCGGTAGGGTACCTTCTCTTTTTTGAATCAGTTCAATTCCTTTTTCAAGTCCGATTAAGTCCCAATATTCGAAAGGACCATAATCCCAAACATAACCCGTGCGTAAGGCGTCGTCTATAGGGTAGTACTGATCGGATATTTCTGGCACGCGTGCAGCGGCATAGGCAAAAAGGGCTCCAAAATAATCCGCAAAAAAGAGCTGCTCTTTAGAAGAGCCTTCTACAAGATACTGCAGGCGTTTGTTCATTAGACCCATGCCCTTTGCCGTTTTAACCACTTCCATCTTTGGACGAATGGCAGGTTCATACTGCAAGGTTTCTAAATTCAATGCGTTGATAAGGGTTTTTCCATTTGCATCCTTTTGATTGGTTTTTTCATAAAAACCCTTGCCGGTTTTGTTCCCTAAAAATTTGTTGTCCAAAAGAAAACGCATGAACTTGGGTTCTGGACGGTCTTTTAGGCGGTCTATGTATTCATCACCTCGGACGTTTTCCATTACAAAACGACTCACATTGTCTCCGGTGTCTAAACCGACCAAATCTTGAAGTCGAAAACTAGCAGTGTTGGGTCGACCAATCAAACTGCCTGTCATTGCATCGACTTCCTCAATTCTAAATTGGTAATGCTCTGTGAGCAAAGTAATTTCTGTTCCAGACATGACCCCTATTCGGTTTCCGATAAAAGCAGGTGTATCCTTACACAATACGGTTTGCTTCCCTAAAGTCACTTTTCCAAACTCCATAAAAAATTCCGTTACCTCAATACTAGTAGCGGGTGTAGGAATAATTTCCAACAGACGTAAATAACGCGCCGGGTTAAAAAAATGTGTCCCACAAAAATGTGCTTGAAAATCAGCAGAGCATGATTCTGCAAGTAGGTTTATGGGAATACTAGAGGTATTGGAACTCACCAAACTTCCTTTTTTACGGTACTGATCTACTTTTTCTAGAAGTTGCTTCTTAATATCCAAACGCTCTATAACCACTTCGATGATCCAGTCTGCCTCACCAATCTTTTTAAAATCGTCCTCAAAGTTGCCTGTTTTTATTCTCTTTGAAAAAGCCTTATCATACAAAGGGGCAGGTTTTGATTTTATGGCGTTTTGCAAGGCTGTGTTCACCAGTGCATTTCGTGAAGCCTTGTCGCTTTTTGCGTCTGTAGGAACAAGGTCCAAAAGCAAAACGTCCATCCCTACGTTAGCTAAATGACAGGCAATCCCAGAACCCATTACTCCCGATCCTAAAACAGCTACTTTTTTGAGTCGATACTTCATTGTGATTTCTTTTGTTTGTCTAAACTAATTAAAAAAATGACATGGTGTCATTTTTTATTTCTACTTTTGAAAAAAACAAGAAAATGAGCTTAGAAAATATGCTTTCTCAGTTTGAGCAAAGAGCTTCAAACGCAGAACCCATTGGAGGTAAATTAAAATTTGAGGTCGATGGTGTAGGAATACTCATAGACGGAACAGGAGCGACCAATACTGTTTCAGCGTCCGATGCTGAAGCGGATTGTACCATAAGTCTTACCGCAGAGGTGCTTCAAAAATTAAGAGATGGTGACATCAATCCTATGATGGCTGTAATGGGAGGTCAAATTAAGATTTCAGGAGATATGGGCTTAGCGATGAAAGTCCAGTCGATTATGGGATAGTTATTGAGGTTTTTTTTACTTCAGAAAATAGACCAAGAGTAATGCGAGGACTACCCCTTTGATAAAAGCAATCCAAAGGGCCGTATACCATCCTATTTTACTGGCTAACTTTTCAGTTGTTTCCTTATGCCATCTGAATAAGTTCATAGCCTTTTTAAAGGGAACAACTCATGTCTGCACCACAACATTGCGGAGACTTTATTTTTCCCTCACAGCTTCTGCAAATGGATATTTGAACTACACTACCGTCATCTAAAGTCAAATGATCGTTTTCTAAAGGTTGGTTGCATTTGGCGCAAGAGGCGTTTACTGCCATTCCACATGATGCACATTCGTAAGTTGCCATAATTCTTTTGTTTTAAGTAAAGTTATTTATTTTTTATGAAACTACTACCCCACTGTGCCAAACTAATCAACAACCAAATCCAAGGTGCTCCGTGGAGAAGCAGATCAAAATAGTCCATCCCTTTCATTCCAATTCCACCACCTGCAAGCCATCGTATTTTACCCAGCAGATGTGGTTCAGGACTAAAAGGAGCTAAGCCCAAGGTCAAAGCAATAAAAAGAGGATATAAAAAAGGGAAACGCGAAATCATAAAAGTCTATTGTAAAATGGAAAGGGGCAAAGGTACAGGCTTTTGAGTTATTTTGTTAACGGGCATCTGAGCAGCTACTTGTTGTAAGTGAATTGTGAGTTTTTCAGCTAAAGCACGTGCTTTTTCTGGATTTACTTCTACTATATTTTTTTGTTCGCCAATATCTGTAGGCAAATGATACAACTCGAGCTTTTGATCTTGATGAAAATAAATTAATTTCCAGTCTCCGTCCCGTACGGCGCTATAACTTCCGATACCAGGCCCTGTGGAGCCCCATGCATTGGGGTAATGCCAAAACAAAGCCCCTCGCTCTTTTGGCTCCCCTTTTAAAAGAGGAACAAAACTTTTTCCATCCACAGTTTGCACGGTATTTTTGAGATTGGTTTGGGTCATTTCCAAAACAGAAGGGAAAAAATCTTCAATGATTACAGGAGTGTGCTCAGTGGAGTTCGGAGTAGTGATTCCAGGCCAATAGGTTAGCATGGGAACACGGATCCCTCCTTCATAAATAGAGCCTTTACCACTTTTTAGAGGTGAATTATGGGTGTGTTTTTCACCTCCTCGTGAAGAGGCACTCAATCCGCCATTGTCCGACATAAATAAAATGATGGTATTCTCTTCAAGCTGTTTTGCTTCAAGATAGTCCATCACTTTTCCCAAAGCTTCGTCCATACTTTCAATCATGGAAGCATATCGTGCTTCGGGCTCTTCCAGACCCATCTCCCTATAGGAGTTTACAAACCTGTTGTTCTCCATCAAGGGGGTATGGATACCGTACAAAGCAAAATACAAGAAAAAAGGCTGTTTTTTATTTACAGGAGTTTCCAAAGCAGTAAGCACTTCACTTGTCAATGCTTCTGTAAGAAAAATGTCTTGTCCATAATATTTCTCTAACCCTGGAACGGCCCATACTTCCTTTCCCGCTATACCATTTCCAAAATTATCACTACCCAAATAACTCGCTGGTGCTCCAGCTGCATGACCAGCAATATTGACATCAAAACCGAGATTTATCGGATTTGAAGAAGGGTAACCGATAGCACCAAAATGAGCTTTCCCAGCATGAATAGTATAGTAGCCATTTTCTGCAAGTAATTTAGGAAGTGGTTCAGCATAAGCAGCATGAGGAGTTAAAGAATCCAAACCGATACCGTTGTAATTCCATTCAGGAAATTCCAAAACAGCATGGTTCAATTCCATAGGCTGCATTTGATCAGGTTTTAATGTCCAATTAGTTACTCGGTGTCTTGCTGCATTCATTCCCGTCATCAAACTTACTCTTGTAGGAGAACATACTGGAGTGGCATACGCATTAGTGAATTTGATTCCCTTTTGAGCCAAACGCTCCATGTTTGGGGTTTTATAAGTTTTGTTAAATTGGGTCAACCGGTCCCAAAAAGGAACTGAGGTATCTTGCCATCCCATATCGTCTACAAAAAAAAGGACAACATTGGGTGGTTGTTGGATTTTATTCTTTTCCGTACAGCCTGTAAAAAAGGAACAAAGAAGAATTACTAGAGTAATGGCTTTTTTCACTTCAATCATTTATTTCCGGTGCTCTATATAAACCTGCATTTGAAAGAACAACTTGGGCTTTGGATTCATTAACCTTAAAACGAACCGCTTCTACTGTTTGAGTTTCAAAGCGAACAAGTCGTTTATTTCCTATAGTACTGCCTTGATAGACCATCTTCCATTTTCCAGATGATAAAATTTCTACTGCAAAGGATTTTATGCGCTGTCCCAAGGGAATGTACTCTTGGATCATAAAAGTATTTGCCTCTACAGCAGTTTCCAGATGAAATTCTACTGTGGGTGTGCGGTCGGTAGATTGCGAAGCCCAATAAGTAGTTAAATCTTGGTCTACGATACTGGATTCTGAATACCCTTTCTCTGATGTACTTGCCTTGATGTGTTGCCCTAAAAAGAAATTTTCTTTAAACGTTTTGTCTAAAAATTCTGCCAGGGCACGAAGACTAGCTTGGTCGTTTTCGTGAACAAGCCCCCGTGTATCAACAGGGAGATTTAACAAGAGTGAACTATTTAACCCTACGGAATTGTAATAGATATCAACCAGCTTTTCGAGTGATTTAACTTGATCGTCTTGTTCGGGATGATAATACCAACCTGGCCGTATAGACACATCTGTTTCTGTAGGAATCCAATGCGTTCCCTTTTCTTGTCCTGCTGCAAAACGCTGAAAGTCAGGCATACCTGCATAGACACTGTCGCGATAGATAGGGGACCAAGTGGTTTCATTAGCATAGCCTTTTTCATTGCCTACCCAACGGATGTCTGGTCCTGCATCGCTAAAGATCACCGCTTGGGGTTGAAGCTCTCGAACCAAATTAATTGTGGTGGGCCAATCGTAATAGTTTCTTTTGTCCACTCTTCGTTCTTCGTTGGCACCACCATAATAGCCATCCCCACCATTGGCCCCATCAAACCAAACTTCAAAAACTTCTCCATACTGAGTTAAAAGCTCTGTGAGTTGATTTCTAAAATAGGTAATGTATTGTGGAGTTCCATAGTCTGGATGATTGCGGTCCCAAGGAGAAAGATAGACTCCAAATTTGAGACCAAATTCTTTACACGCCTCTGACAATTCTCGAATCAAATCTCCTTTTCCTTCACGCCAAGGGGAATTTCTAACCGAGTGTTCTGTGTAGGCACTTGGCCAGAGTGCGAATCCATCGTGATGCTTGGCTGTGATGATGATTCCTTTCATTCCAGATTCTTTGGCCACACGTGCCCATTGACGCGTATCCAATGCGCTTGGGTTAAATTGTTCGGGTTTTTCATCTCCGTACCCCCATTCTTTATTGGTAAATGTATTCATATTGAAGTGAATGAAAGCATAATACTCTAGCTTTTGCCACTCCAGTTGATGGGTGTTTGGTAATGGACCTACAGCTGCTATGGAAACCGGAGAAGAGTTACAAGAAAGGAAAAGCAATAGGCTTGTAATGGCTGATATTTTTATAAAAAGGAGTCTTTTTTTCACGATTTTATTTTTTAAACTTTGGATCAATAAATTCCCATTCTCTTATGTGGGGATGACGGTGCGCCCTACGCTGTAGGGAGTCCATCGTATGAATAATTTCAGGGTGCTTTGCGGCTAAATTGTACTTTTCTTGAGGATCTGTTTTTAGGTTGTAAAGTTCCCAAGGAGCATTGGTCGTGGTCTTCATCTCGACTTTTACTCCTTTCCAGTCGCCCCATCTCAATGCAACTTGTCCTCGCTTTTCGGGATATTCAAAGTAGAGGTATTCATGTTGCTGCTCTTGGGGAATACCCAACAGTTCATTGACAAGAGAAATCCCATCCGGAGAGGATTGCTCTTGATGTGCCAACTCAGCAAAAGTGTTGTACATATCCCAATGGCCTGAGACCAAGTCTGAAGTTTGACCTGCAGAGATTTTATTTTTCCAATAGGCAATAAAGGGCACACGGATACCTCCTTCGTACACATCCATTTTAAGCCCACGCAAGTCTCCAGCACTGTTAAAAAAATCAGCATCTACCCCTCCCGCAAATGTAGGTCCGTTGTCACTTGAAAATAAAATCAAGGTGTTTTCCTCCTGTCCTTTTGCTTTGACAGCTTCCCAAATTTTGCCTACTTCGCTGTCTAAATGTGTAATCATAGCAGCATAAGCTGAAAGAGGATATTGGTGTGCTGTATAACCACTGTTTCCATAGTAGGGAGTTTCTTCAAAACTTCCCAGATACTCTTGCACCAAACTATCCGGTACCTGCAAGGATACGTGCGGTATGGGAGAAGGATAGTATAGAAAGAACGGTTTGTCAGTCGCTGTTGTATCTATAAAATGGAGGGCTTTTTCAATCATTCGATCGGGTGCATAGTCCCTCCCCTTGAATTGATCAAAAACCTTTTGATCAATTCCTTTTTCTTGAGGTTGGTGTACTAAAAAATAATCATTATTAAGTGGGGACACTTTATCGTTTTCCCAAAGGTGTGTAGGATAGTAATTGTGCGCTTGTTTTTGATCTAGGTAACCATAATAGTAGTCAAACCCTTGAAGCAAAGGGCTTCCTGTTGTTCCATTCATTCCCAGTCCCCACTTTCCGACCATTGCGGTTTGATAACCGGCTTTCTTTAGCATTTTTGCCAATGTGGGTGTGGTTTCTGGAATAGGCATTTGCCCGCCCTCCATTTCGTCGGAGAACTGTCCCAACTCATAGTTTCCTCGAATATAAGCGTGACCTGCGTGAGTTCCAGTAAGAAGCATATAACGTGAAGGAGCGCAAACGGGTGCTCCTGTGTAGTGCTGTGTAAAGCGCATTCCCCCTGCAGCCAAACGGTCTAAATTTGGTGTTTTGATTTTTTCTTGACCATAAGCTCCCAATTCTCCATAACCTAGGTCATCTGCAAAAATGTAAATGATATTGGGTGAGGATACTGTTTGTTCTTGTTTCTTTTTGCAACCAGCAAATATGAAAATACCTAAAATCAGGTGAAGTCCTAGCCGAACAAATCTTAAGTGATTTATACTCATCTCAATTCGATTTCAATAATGGTATCTATTGGATCTATTGAGGCGGTACTCAAATCGATTACAAAACCAAAACGATCGTTTTTAAATGCCAATTTTTGGTTGGACTGTTGGTCTTTTACGGATTTTATCTTTACAGGAACTTGGTCCATGTGGAGAAGTTTCAACTCAGGATTTAAAACATGGAGGAAGACCTTTTTTCCCTTTTGTGTGGAGACCACATCATCACTGGTTGGTATAGGTCCTTTCTGAGAACCGTATATGGTTGATCCGTGTTCTTTTAACCAATCACCCATAGCTTTTAATGACTCCTGGTGCTTGGGTTGTATTTTTCCATTGGGCATAGGGCCTACGTTCAACAAAAGATTACTCCCATAACCCGCTGCTTTTATCAAATAATGAATAAGTTCCTTTTCCGTTTTGTGTTTTCGGTCTTGAAGGTTGAATCCCCATGATCCGTTGATCGTTTCACAAACCTCTAAAGGTACTGCCCCTATCTGATCTGCTGGAGTCCCCCAACCTGTAGTGTTTTTTCCAGGCAGGTCTTTTTCAAACATTTGAAAATCTTCTCCCTCTATTACTCCAATGTGATGGTTGTTACCTATAAGTGCCTGAGGTTGTAACTCGTGAATCATTCCGTAAAGTTCATCGTAATGCCAATCTACCTTAAGCTTGCCAAATGTTTTACCGTCCCATTCTTTTTGATCCCAGTGACCGTCAAACCATATACCTCCTATTTCACCATAATTTGTCAACAACTCCCGTAATTGCCCTTTCATAAAAGCGATATAGTTTTCCCAATTTCCTTCTCCTCTACCTTGTATTCCGTTCCCGGTTCTTCCTCTGGGAAAATAGTCATCGCGGTTCCAGTCCAAAAGTGAATAATAAAAAAACAATTTGATACCTTGTTTACGACACTCTTCTGCTAGAAGCTTTAAAACATCCTTTCCGTAGGGAGTCCTGTCAACAATATCGTAATCCGTCATTTTAGAATCGAACATAGAAAAACCATCGTGATGACGACTGGTGATGGTAATGTATTTCATTCCTGCTTCTTTTGCCATTGTAACCCATTCTACAGGGTTAAAATCGATGGGATTAAAAAAAGTGGGGAGTTTTTCATATTCTTCAATTGAAATGTTTTGATTATTCATAACCCATTCACCGTCACCAAGAAGACTGTAGACTCCCCAGTGGACAAAAAGCCCAAATCGAGCTTCCTGAAACCAAGCACGAGCCTCAAGGTTTTCTGGGCTGGGTTGATATTCTTGTGCTTTTATTGGGGTTACTAAAAAAAAGAGTAGTGCTATTACACACAGAGGAGCTGTTTTCATAAGTTAAAAGTTTTCTGAAATAAATATGCTTTAAATTCAATCTAGTATTCTTACTCAAGATAGTAAAAAATGCTAATTTTAATGAAAATAAATTCTAATGAACTTCTCCGTCAAATCACTTTATCTACTTCTTATTTTTTTTGGATTTCAATCGTTACAGGCTCAAGATTGGCCTAATTTACAAGCATTTAAAGAAGCAAACAGCAAACTAGCTCCTTTGAAAGAAAATGAAAAGAGAATTGTTTTTATGGGCAATTCAATTACGATTGGTTGGTTACAAACCCACCCCGAATTTTTCAAAAACAGCTCCTATGTCAATAGGGGAATTGGAGGTCAGACCACACCTCAGATGCTCGTGCGTTTTCGAACGGATGTTGTAGATCTTGATCCAGCAGCAGTAGTCATTCTAGCAGGGACGAATGATATCGCCGGCAATACCGGACCCTCAACACTCGAAATGATCCTGGACAACCTTAAATCAATGACGGAAATCGCTCAAGCAAATGGCATAGAGGTTCTTCTTTGCTCTGTGTTGCCCGCTTTTGATTACCCATGGAGGCCAGGACTAGAACCCAATATTAAAATCCCAAAACTCAATACAATGATCAAGGAATATGCTTCAAAAAGTGGAGCCTATTATTTGGACTATTTTAGCGCTTTAGATGACGGTAATAATGGTTTAATAGAGGCCTATACCTACGATGGGGTTCATCTTACTCTAGAAGGATATCAAGTTTTAGAGCCACTTTTAGAAAATGCCCTTAAGGAAGTTTTTACTAGGTGAAAAAAACCTTAATTTTTCTATACCTCATCTTACTGGGGTGTCAATCTCAGGATGTACCCCCAGCATACACTCTTTTTGAAAACGGAACAGGAGCGTATAGCTGCTACCGCATACCTGCTGTGATCAAATCTCCTGATGGAAGTTTACTCGCCTTTGCAGAAGGACGAACAGCGAATTGTGGAGATTTTGGAAATGTAGATATATTGATTCGAAAAAGTACGGACGGAGGGCTAAGTTGGTCTACAGAAAAAGTATTGGTAGATAATGGGGAATTACAAGCAGGAAATCCTGCTCCGGTGGTAGATTATTTAGATCCTTACTATCCCCAAGGGAGGCTCTTTCTCTTTTACAATACGGGATCGGTTGGTGAACAAGAATTGCGCTTGGGTAAAGGAAATAGAGAAGTACACTACATCACTAGTACCGACAATGGAACTTCTTGGTCATCACCCACCAACATTACAGAGCAAGTACATTTTAATGCAACTAACTCTAAAACAAATCTAGACTGGAGAACCCATGCCAATACCCCTGGGCATGCAATTCAATTAAAAAAAGGTGTTTACCGCGGTAGACTTTATATTCCTGCCAACCATTCAAAGGGACCTCCACAAGAAGGGTACAACGACTATCGCGCCTACGGATACTATTCTGACGACCACGGTCTAACATGGAAAGTGAGTCCTGATGTCCCTTTTGCCTCTTCGAATGAGGCGATAGGAGTAGAACTTACCGATGGGACTTTGATGCTCAACATCAGAGAACAAAGTGGGAATACCAAACTGCGTATCGTTGCCTTGAGTAGCGATGGAGGAGCGACATGGGATACGCTTTATTTTGACCCCAAATTAATCTCACCTGTTTGTCAATCTAGTATTTTACTCTTTGAAGATGAGAAAACGCCTCTATTGATTTATTCTGGTCCTAACAGCACTGATAAAAGAGAAAAAATGACACTGAAAATCAGTCTGGATAACGGCAAAAACTGGGAATACGAAAAAGAAGTGTACTCCGGTGGGGCAGCCTATTCTGATTTGGTTCAAATCGACAATAAACGAATCGGCTTGTTTTATGAAAAAGAATTCGAAAAGTTAGTGTTTGAAATTTTCACTCCAAAAGCAGTGCTTTCGGAGTGAAAATAAAGAATTTTATTTGGTAAAAGTGACCGTAGCTCTGTAGTATCCCCATCCCATATGAAGATCAACACCAGCGTCTCCTTTTTCAAATACCATTGAAAAAGCCTCTAGTGATTCGCTCCCTTCGGTTAAAGGAACACGCACCCGCGCTACATCCATTTTCTCATTATAACTGTAAGCACCCCACACGTGTGTGTCTTTATTTATAATAACGGTCATCTCACCCTCAGAAGGAATGGCGTAAAGCGTATAGGATCCTGCATCTAGTGATGTTCCACCCACTTTCATCGGTGTGTAAAGTGTCAGCTCTGTAGCCTCGTTAGCTCCCATTCTCCAAATCTTACCTTCAGGTACTAGGGTGGTGATGTCCCTACCATTGAGCTGGGGACGACTGTACAATACTCTAGCCCACTTATTGGTCTCTTTATTACTTGTTGGATACTCAATCATATCCAGAGGACTTTTATCCATTCCTCTAAAACTTTGTGCTTGAGCAAGACTCCCAATCAGGAGAACTAATGCCAGTGTAAATAGGTTTTTTTTCATTTTAAAATTGTTTTTAGCGAAGGTAAAATAAGTTTTGGAAGAGGGAGTAAAAGTTCTGTTAAAAAGAACATTTCAACCAAACGGGATGGTGGTCGGAGACCCAAAGACCTTCTGGTGTTTTGAGACTAAGATGCTTTGCTGCTATGATTTGAAAACCTTTTTGAAAAATGTAATCAATTCTTCTGTCCGCTTTCTTTTCAACGTCAAAACCGGTAAATGTTCCGTAAAGTGGTGCGTTTGAGGGCAAATTTATCAACACGTCCTCATAAGCCTCTTGAAGGATTTGAATGGGAGTGGTTTCTGGTGTCAAATTGAAATCTCCTGTGATTACTATCGGAAGTTTGTTTTCGTTTAGTGAATTTATTTTTTCTAAAATTAATTTTGCTGACTCTGCCCGAGCGGTAGTACCGACGTGATCAAAATGTGTGTTAAATACCCAAAACCGCTTTTTTGACTGTCGGTCTTCAAAAAGAGCATAGGTGCAAATTCGTTCCAGAGCGGCGTCCCAACCCACAGATATTTGATCTGGTGTTTGAGACAACCAAAAGGTGTTTGTTGTAACAAGCTCTAGTGCTTGAGTGTTGTAAAAAATGGGACTGTATTCCCCTTTTGTCTTTCCATCCTCTCGCCCAATGCCTACATAGGAGTACTCTACAAGAGCGTTCTGCAGGTCTAGAAGTTGATCGTGTAACACTTCTTGCATCCCAACAACAGTAGGTGTCTTTTCATTTAGGTAATTAAACAAACTCGCCTTCCGATACTTCCATTGGTTGTTGCCATCGTCTGGATTGTTATAACGAATGTTGTAGGACAGCACCTCTAGAGTTGTAGGTTCTTGATAAAGGGAAAAGAATGTAAAACACAAAAAGAAAACGAGTATCCGTATCATCGTTAAGGATTAAAAGATATTTTATCTAAATCAAGAAGGCTTTGCAACAACACGTTGGCACCTTTGGCAATGGCTTCTGGTGTGGAGTACTCTTCTGGGGCATGACTGATTCCGTCGACGCTGGGAACAAAGATCATTCCTGTAGGAGTAATCACGGCCATATCTTGTGCATCATGACCTGCTCCACTAGGCATAGTTTTGTGAGTATAACCCAACCGATCTGCATTTTTTCTAATTACGGATTGGATTCTCTCATCGGTCAATGCAGGAGCTGCAGTGGCATCAATGGGTTTAAAGTTAAATTGAGTTTGAGTTTCTTTACCTATAGCATATGCTCTCTGCTCAATCTGAGTATAGATACTTTTTATTTTATCTGCGTTGAGATCCCGAATTTCTAGACTTGCAATTACTTTTCCTGGAATGACATTTGGCGCCCCTGGAAAAGCTTCTATACGTCCCACAGTAGCTACCTGTGCCCCTTCCATACCAGTCACTATCTCATTGACTGCTAGAACAAACTTAGAAGCAGCAATCAAAGCATCTTTTCTGTCGTTCATAGGTGTGGTGCCTGCGTGATTTGTCAACCCTAAAATTTCAACATCCCACCATTTGAGTCCTACAATTCCCTCTACGACTCCTATATCTAATCCATTTTTGTGCAAAACATTCCCTTGTTCGATATGTAATTCTAAAAAAGCGTGTAGCTCATCAGAACTTCTTTTGACTTCAAAAACTTTTTTTGGATCTCCCCCCACTCGAACAATTCCTTCTCCATTAGTGTAGCCAGAAGCTGTTTTAACCTCTAGTGTGGCTTGATCAATTTTCCCTGCCATAGCTCTGGAACCAAAAATAGCTCCCTCCTCATTAGAAAAAACAATCAGTTCCAAAGGATGATCGGTTTCTATTCCTTTTTCTATAAGGGTTTCCATGACCTCTAGACCACCCATCACTCCTACATCACCGTCGTAATGACCTCCATTTGGAACCGCATCAATATGTGATCCAAATGCAATGGGTTTAGCTCCTTTTTTCTTTCCGGATCGCCGTGCAATTAAATTTCCAGCTGCATCTGTATGTACGTTTAAACCTAGATTTTCTAAATAAGTAGTCAAAAATGCTCTCGCCTCTATATCGTAATCACTAAAAGCTACCCGATCATTTCCTCCAAGGGCATTTTTACCAAAAGTGGACAGCTTTTTAAGGTTTGCCTCAAGACGTTCTGCATTTACCTGCTGAGCTTGCAGGGGATATACGGACTGAATGCAAAGCAAACCAAATAGTATCCAATGAATTTTGTTTCTCTTTAAAAAGTATGAAAGACGCATGTGTTTCTTTTATTTTTCAATATAGTAAAAACTTAAAATTAAATGATTTATTCAAACTTAACAGTCTCCTTATTTTTTGTATTTTTCTTTTTTATTCAAAACTTTACAAATGAAACCATTCCCCCTTTTGTTACTTTCCTTTTTTGTTTTGACCTATAGCTACGGTCAATCGGGAAAAGTAATGGACAACTTGAGCGTAAACAGTAAAATCTTGAAAGGTGAACGAAATTATGCCATCTACCTCCCTCCCGACTATGACACCTCAAGCAGAAGTTATCCCGTTTTGTATCTGCTTCACGGCTATACGGATGATCACACGGGATGGGTTCAATTCGGAGAGGTACTCCATATCGCAGACAAAGCGATTCTTTCTGGGGATGCTACCCCTATGATCATTGTCATGCCTGATGCGGATACAGGTCTTCCCGGTTATACCAATGCCATTTCGGGAAATTGGAATTACGAAGACTTCTTTTTTGAGGAGCTCATGCCCCAGGTTGAGGAGCGGTTTAGAATAAAAAAGAAAAAACAATTCAGAGCCATTGCTGGTCTTTCTATGGGAGGTGGCGGAACCTTTTTATATGCTTTGCACAGACCCGATCTCTTTTCCTCTGCTGCACCATTAAGTGCATGGATGGGACCTCAAACACTTCAAGAAATGAATGATTTTGCTAAGAGAGAGAATATGAAGTTTAATGAAGCAGATCTGGAGTCTTTTCTGGATCGTAACAATCCTTTACGTCTCGTGGACAGTATGAGCAAAGAAGTTCTTAACAGCGTTCGTTGGTACATAGATTGCGGAGACGATGATTTTCTTTACGAGGGCAACAGCACCATGCATATCAAAATGAGAAAAAAAGAAGTCAACCACGAGTATCGCGTTCGAGAAGGAGGGCATACCTGGGACTACTGGAGAAGTGCATTACCTACTGTTCTCGCCTTTATTTCGAAACGCTTTCATCAATAAAAATGGGTTTTTAATAAAAAACACTTCACCAAGAGACATATTTGAACAAATACAGAACAAATAACAACCCATGAAACGAAGACATTTTATCCAAACAACGGCAGTAAGCACTTTGGGTCTTTCAAGTCTGGCTGGAACAAAACTACTTGAACACAACCTAAAGAAAATTAAAATCACATTGACCCCCTGGTCTCTCATCCGAACTGGCTATGGCGGCAATGATCCCTTGAATATCGAGCTTCTGGATTATCCCAGGGTTGCAAAATCATTGGGTTTTGACTACATCGATTTTGAGATGTTTCACTTTCCACATAAACTCAACGCCTCCTATTTAGAAAACTTAAAAGAGCAAATGAAAACTGCTGGTGTCCAAAGCGCAGTGATGTTGACCGGAGGTGTTGGAGACATAAGCGATCCGGATCCTGCAAAGAGAAAAAAAGCACTAGAAACCTACCGCTACTGGGTAGATATTGCTGCCACTTTAAATTGTAAAGCACTTCGTAATGTGTGTGGTGAATACATCACAATACCTCATAAAGAAAAGCTCAAATACGCCGTAGAAGGAGTAGGTATGTTGGGAGAATATGCAGCTTCCAAAGGCTTGGATTTACTAATTGAAAACCACAACGGCTATTCTTCCGACCCGGAATGGATGACTGCTCTCATGGAAACTGTGAACAATAAAAACGTCGGTGTTTTGGGAGACTTTACGAATTGGACTTTGGAGCGTAATCCTGATACTTTTTATCCCGATCCCTACAAAGGAATAGAACTACTTGCCCCCTACATAAGAGCTGTCAGTGCTAAATCAGAACATTTTGATGCAGCGGGAGAGGAAACCGCCACAGATTATAAACGCATGTTTTCCATCTTAAAAAAAGCGCCTCATTTTCAGTACGCCGGAGTAGAATTTTTTGGAACGACACTGTCTCGTAACCAAGGAGCTATTCAAACCAGGGAATTAATTGAAAAGGTCATGTAGGTGCGGTATATTCAAACTCTTTTAGTCCAAACAAAAACATGTTAAAAGCAGTACTCTTTGATATGGATGGGGTAATCATCGACAGTGAACCCCTCCACCGCAGTGCCTATGAGCAGATGTTTGAAGAATACAATTTAAAGGTCTCTGCTACCCTCTATGCCTCTTTTACTGGGATGGCTACCCTTCCCATTTGTGAAAAATTATGTGAGGAGTTTTCTCTTGATCTTCAACCCACTCAGCTTGTAGCAAGCAAACGAAAATACTTCAAAAGACTTTTTGAAAACGGTCGTGATTTTCAATTGATAGACGGAGTGCTGGAACTGATTAAACACTATTCTGATAACGACATTAATATGGTCCTCGCTTCTTCTGCCTCTATGCCTAACATTGAGATGATTTTTAGAAAATTTGGTCTTGACCCTTATTTTAAAGCAAAAATTAGTGGTGCCGACTTAAAAGCTTCTAAACCCCATCCGGAGATTTTTGAAAAAGCGACACAACTTTCTGGACACAGCAGTAAGCACTGTATGGTGATTGAAGATGCTACCAACGGAATTTTGGCTGCAAAAGCAGCTGGTCTTTTTTGTGCCGCCTATGATGGGGAAAATGGGCATCGGCAAGACTTCACTATGGCAGATCTGGTTGTCTCTTCATTTAAAGAGCTAGAATTAGATAAAATTCAGCCTTATTTTAAATGACCTAATATAAAATTAGGACTGTTTTATTTTACCAAAGAATCGAGATAATTTCTGTCCAGGTAATTACCTGCTTTAATCACCGCCTTTATCTTTTTTGTATTTCTTATATCACTTAGGGGATTGGCCTCTAAGATTACCAGATCTGCGATATAATTCTTTTTAATTCTTCCTAAAGAATCTTGAAGGTTAAAATATCGTGCGGGATTTACTGTAGCCGTTTGAAGTGCTTCCAAAGCCGAAAGTCCAGAATTATGCAAGGCCTCTATTTCTTGATGTAAACTCAATCCCGGTATTAAAAATCCGATGGGTGTATCGGTTCCAGCCATAAAAGTAATTCCTTGTTTGTGCATAAAATCCACCATGCTTTTTGACCATTTTGTATAGTCTTTCAGCTCGTCACTCAAATCAGAATTGCTCTTTTCAATTCTACTTTTCCATAACTTTTTAATGTCCTCTGGAAGCAGTTCAAGCATAGCTGCATATTCATCAGAAAGATATTTTTTCTCAGCAAAGTTATTGTATAGTGTTAGGGTAGGGATTTGCCATGTGTCGTTTTTAGCTAAAACCGAAACTACTTGTTTTAGTTTTGATGAATCCAAACTATAAATAGAACGCATTCTTTGTTTATTATGCACTTGAGATCGGAGGTTAGCCCCGCTTATAAGGGATTCATTTTGTAAGAGATGCTTTCTCTCCAAAAGCAATTCCTCAGAAAGAGAAGTCATAGAAAGCTCTATGTTTCTAAAGTGTTCAACACTATTAAGCCCGTAATTTGAAGCAGAAATAACATCCATACTCAAGGGTATGTGTCCTGTTACTTTTAATTGGTACTTTTTAGATAAATCAATGAGTGTTTTAAATTGTTCAGGGCTTAACATTTCGTAAGCTTTAAGAAAATCAACTTTTTGTTCCACTAGAAATTCAATGTTTTTCTTCAATGCTGTAGTATTGACATTTTGAATTGAAATTGAAGGATGACTGGCATCGCTTCCATCGTACACATTAAAAGTACCGTCTAGTAAGGGACCGGCTATTTTAATCCTACTTCTAGTTTGTGGGCTCTTTAAAGCTTCCTGTTTGAATTTGTTGACAAAATCAAAAGGTCCTCCTGTATCTCTTAAACTCGTAACCCCGTGATATAGAAATAAATCTGGCATATAAGATGCCAATTCTTTTTCGTAAGCAAAATGGATGTGTGCATCCCACAAACCCGGAATTAAAAAGCTGTTTTCAGCGTCGTATATTTTATTTTTTGAAGAAAGTAAAAGGTCTTTAGAATTGTATATTTCAAAAATTTGATCCCCTTTTATAACCACAGTCTGATTTGGAATCAAGCCCTCCAGAGGGTCAACAATAGTTATTTTATGAATCACATAACTATCCTCAAAAAAAAGCTCTTGTCGCTGACAAGAAAGGAAAACCAGAAAAGAAATAAAAAATATAAGGCCCTTGTTCATTAAATAGCTATCTAAAAATAAAAGTAATTAGATATTCTTAATTATAAGACCTAATTCCTTTTAAGTATCGTAATTCTTTTTTATACCATACTTTTTTTAACTAAAAATGATTGTAAAATGTTTTTCATAAATAAAAAAATCCGCAACATCATGTAAAACAATTTGTTACGGATTCTTAAAGTACTCGGAGCGGGACTTGAACCCGCACGACCGCAATGGTCATTGGATTTTAAGTCCAACGTGTCTACCAATTCCACCATCCGAGCGTACGACAGAGCGAAAGACGGGATTTGAACCCGCGACCCTCACCTTGGCAAGGTGATGCTCTACCCCTGAGCTACTTTCGCGTTGTGGATTGCAAATGTAAAATAAAATCTAAATATGTCTTTATGTTTTTGCTCAAAAAAACATCAGATAGGCCATGACAAAAACAAGTTACTTTGAATTCTTTTGAGTCAATCTTCGCTTGATTTGGTTGAGTTGCATAAGTGCCTCTACAGGAGTTAAAGTATCTATGTTTAACGAGGTGATTTCTTCCCTAAGGGTTTCCAATAAAGGATCGTCCAGATTAAAAAAGCTCAATTGTAATTCCCCTTGATTTTTTACCTCATTTGTATCCTTTTTAAAACGGTGTGAACCCTCCAGAGCAGACAGTTTTTCTTTCGCTGTTGCCAATACATGTTGTGGCATTCCGGCCATTTTGGCAACGTGTATTCCAAAACTATGTGCACTTCCTCCTGGTACTAATTTTCTTAGAAACAAAACATCTTCTTGGGTTTCCTTGATAGAGACATTGAAGTTTTTAATTCGATCAAAAGACTGCGTCATTTCATTTAACTCATGATAATGGGTAGCAAAGAGCACTCTAGGGCGGAAAGGATGTTCGTGAAGGTATTCTGCTATCGCCCAGGCAATAGAGATACCATCATAGGTACTGGTACCTCTTCCTATTTCATCCAAGAGCACTAAACTCGATTCAGAAATTGTGTTGAGGATAGAGGCTGTTTCATTCATCTCCACCATAAAAGTGGAAGCACCCATAGAGATATTATCGCTAGCACCCACACGAGTGAAAATTTTATCTACCAACCCTAGTATGGCTTTGGTAGCGGGGACAAAGCTTCCCATTTGAGCAAGTAGAGAAATAAGTGCTGTTTGTCGAAGAAGCGCAGACTTTCCGGACATGTTGGGACCTGTTATCATAATGATCTGTTGCTTCTCTCGATCTAAAAACAAATCGTTAGCAATATATGGAGTTCCCAAGGGCAATTGTTTTTCAATCACAGGATGTCGAGCGCCTTTTAATTCGAGTGTTGTACCCGTTGTCATTTTAGGACGGCAATAGTTATTCTTATGTGCCAACTTTGCAAAATTGCACAACACATCCCAACGTGCTACCGCAGATGCGTTTTGCTTTAGGGCTTCTAAATTTTGTTGCAAGCGCTGAATAAATTCAGCAAATAATTGGTTTTCCAAAGCGAGTATGTGTTCCCCCGCTTGAAGAAGCTCCGTTTCTAGCGTTTTTAATTCTTCTGTAATGTATCGTTCCGCATTTACTAGTGTTTGTTTGCGGGTCCAATCTTCAGGCACTTTATCTTTGTGTGTGTTTCTCACTTCGATATAGTAACCGAACACATTGTTAAAAGCAATTTTTAAAGAAGGGATTTGGGTACGCTCACTTTCCCTTTCCAAAAGCGCATCCAAATGGGCCTGAGAAGAGTTTCTTAAACTCCTCAAGCCATCCAATTTTTCAGAATAGCCTGCTGCAATCACCCTTCCTTTAGAGACCAAAACGGGTGCCTCAGGATGTAATGTTTTACGAAGTTGGTCTATGATTGGCCTTGTAGCTGGAAGGGACTGAAGTTGTATTTTTAATGCAGGTGCCTTTTCTTTTTGAAGTTGGTCTTTGTAGTTTTCGAGTACTTCTAGGGAGTGAGCTAGTTGGTTTAACGCTCGAGGACTGATTTTTTCTGTAGCTATTTTTGCAGTAACCCTTTCTAAGTCTATTATCTGATTTAAGGCTTTTTGCGTCTCTTCCAATAATACTTCATTATCCAAAAATTCTTGAACTTGATTTTGCCTTACTTCTATTAGATCCAGCTCTTTTAAGGGAAATGCCATCCATTGTCGCAACAATCGTGCTCCCATTGCAGTTTGGGTTTGATCTATAATGGAGAGCAAAGAAACCCCCTCTGGATGATTGGACTGAAAAAGCTCCAGATTGCGCTGTGTAAAACGATCTAGCCATACATAAGCCTCTTGTATAATGGGTGTCAGTCGAGTGATGTGTTGTAATTTATCGTGTTGGGTTTCGGACAAATAATGCAAGGCGGCACCCGCAGCACTAATTCCTTCAGTAAACTTTTGAACACCAAAACCCTCTAAGGAGTGCGTCTTAAAATGTGTTGTCAATTTTTGTTTCGAGGTACTGCTCTCAAAAGCCCAATCTTCCATATAAAAGCATGGGTATTGTGTTCCAAACTGCTCAGCAAAAATTTTCTTTTTAGGTTTGGGAACCAGTACCTCACTGGGCTGATAACTTTGGAGTAATTGCTCCACGTGTTCTACCGTGCCTTCTCCAACAAAAAAGTCCCCCGTTGAAATGTCTAAAAAAGACACTCCCCACTTTTTGTCATAAAAAACTGCTGCGAGATAATTGTTTTTCTTTTGATCTAATACATCATCATGTAGTGCCACTCCTGGGGTAATTAACTCAGTAACTCCTCTTTTGACAATTTTTTTGGTGAGCTTGGGGTCTTCCAACTGATCACAAATGGCCACCCTACATCCCGCTCTGACTAACTTGGGTAAGTAGGTATTAATGGAATGATGGGGAAATCCAGCCAATTCAGTTTCGCTTGTACTTCCAGCTCCCCTTTTGGTCAGTATAATCCCTAAAATTCCTGCGGCTTTTACAGCGTCAGCACCAAATGTTTCATAAAAATCCCCCACACGAAACAACAACAAGGCATCAGGGTATTTCGCCTTAATGCTGTTGTACTGCTTCATCAAAGGGGTTTCTTTCGTTGCCTTGGGCACAATTTTTGGTTTTTACTAAAGTATTTAAAATTTAAGGGATTCCCCAAAAACAAAGATGCAAAACCCTAGATAAAATTAAGAGTACGTATTTTTGTTTTTTTAACAACCCATGCGCAAACTCAAAAACGAAGAACTCAACAGAAAATCCGTAGTTGAATTTAAAGCAGCTTCTAAAACTCCCTTAATTCTCATTTTGGACAATGTGCGTAGTTTGAATAATATTGGTTCTGTTTTCCGTACTTCAGATGCTTTTTTAATTGAAAAGATTTACCTCTGCGGCATCACGGCCTGCCCTCCGCATAAAGACATACACAAAACAGCGCTAGGAGCAACAGAAAATGTTCTCTGGGAGTACTGCGAATCTACACTAGAGGTGGTAAAGAAATTACTAGCCCAGGGCACCTCCGTATGGGCTGTTGAACAAACTGAAGGGGCGCTTTCTTTGGATCAATTCAAGCCCGATCCACACACCTCCTATGCTTTTGTTCTAGGAAATGAAGTTCACGGAGTTGGTCAAGAAGTAGTTGATACCTGTGGAAAGGCTCTTGAAATTCCGCAATTTGGAACCAAACATTCACTTAATATAAGTGTGGCAACGGGGGTTATAGTCTGGGATTTTTTTACAAAAATGTCGTCCTAAAAACAGCTCTAAGAATTTTTTTAAAAGCTCTTTCATCTGTTTTAAAATCTACTCCCTCTACAGAATATTCAAGAAACAAAAAAGTGTCTTTATTTGCAAAATAGTTAGTATAACTGGCGGCTATTTTTTGGAGGTACTCTACAGAAATCTCTTTTTCAAATGCACGCCCTCTTTTTTTAATCTGAGCCTGAAGCTGAGAACTACTTGCTTTGAGAAATAAAATAACATCAGGTATTTTTTTGCCAGCAGTCTCTATGTCAAAAACTGTTTTAAACTTTTTAAATTCTTCTTTGCTGAGGTTTTCTTCAGCAAAAATTAACGATTTATACAATGAAAAGTCTGAGACAACCTTTTTAGGAGCTTTTCCCCAAAACTGTAGCTCTTTTTTAATTCGATCTTGCAAAAAGTAAGTCTCTACTGCAAGAGCATGGGTTTTAGGGTCTTTGTAAAAGGCTTCCAGAAAAGGGTTTTCGACAAAAGATTCGCAAAACAATGTCACAGGATAACACTCAGCAATTTGTTCTGCTAAAGTGGTTTTTCCCGCTCCTATATTTCCTTCTATAGCCAAGTAGGACAAGGTATCAAATAAAGGGGGCAAGCTCAAATCAAAATCCAAAGCAGTAAAAGTAGCTTTGTCCTTTGTGTTTAAAAACAAATCTCTGACGGACTGTAAAAGAACAGGGTGGACAAAATCGGGAGCAACATCCGCTAGTGGTGCCAAAACAAAATTCCGTTGGTGAAGCTTGGGGTGGGGTACTTTAAGGTGCTCTGTGTAGTGAATTTCGTTTTTGTAAAAGAGTAAATCAAGGTCTAGCGTTCGAGCCTCATAACCCGTTTCTGCAGTACGTTGTCTTCCCAGTTTACGTTCTATACCCAAGAGCAACTCCAATAGTTCTTCAGCTTTTAAATCCGTCTCTACCACTACACAAGCGTTGTAAAAAGGAGTACTTTCAAAACCCCAAGCGGGGGTTTCATAAACTTTAGAACAAGAACACAGGCGAATATAATGTTCCTCCATCAATGCTAATGCCTTGTGAAAGGTTAATATACGGTCTCCGAGGTTACTTCCTAAGGAAAGGATAATTTGATCTTGCAAAACCTAGTTGTTCTGTTCACAAAACTACAAAACCCTATATTTGTATTACCAATACTTGTTACATGAATTTTCTTCGAAGTTTCTTTGCCTCCGTTTTAGGTACACTCACAGCAATTGGCTTATTTTTTGTCATGATTTTTCTGATTATCTCGGCTGTGGCTAGCGTTTTAAACAGTTCAGAAATGGGTTCCTCAATCAACTCAACAAGTGTTTTA